>ERZ795053.2710-NODE-2710-length-20965-cov-6.086992_pt1 | contig 20965 bp, 19 predicted proteins | sample MGYA00375137_ERZ795053 | MGnify/ENA primary metagenome ERZ795053 (study PRJEB30182, sample SAMN05720284) | activated sludge metagenome | isolation source: Anaerobic digester | place: Hong Kong | collected 2014-12-17 ...
CCCGCCTCGCCGATGCCCTCGGCAAGGCCACGGGCAAGCAGGTCGTCGGTGAGGGGTGCGGCCGAGCGGACCTCGGCCACCTCCTTGTTGCCCTCCCGGGCGCTCATCGCGACGAGCTCGTCGACGATGGCGGGGAGCTCTCGGATGCGGCCGGTGCCGACGACCATCGAGACGAGGCTCGTGGTGGCGTCGGTGGCCTTGCCACCGAGGAGGTCGACGACGATCTGCTGGCGGGTGGCCACCGGGATGTGGGGGTCGGCGAGCTTGTCACGCAGCTCGTCGCTCCCCTTCACCACCTGGGCGACCCGGAACAGCTCGTCTTCGACCTCGGCGAGGGGGCCTTCGGCCCGAGCGACCGCGAAGAGGGCCTCGGCGTACGCCGTGGTGCGGTCGTCGGCCATCAGCGGTCAGCTCCCACCGAGTTGATGTACGCCTCGACGAGCGCGGCGTTGGTGTCCTGGTCGAGGTTGCGGCCCACGACCTGCTCGGCGGCGCCGATGGCCAGGGCGGTGACCTCGCCGCGGAGGTCCGCGATGGCCTGCGCCTTGGCCGACTCGATGTCGGCGTTGGCCCGGGCCCGGAGCTCGGCGATGTCGGACTCGGCGCGGGCCTGGAGGTCGCTGCGCACCGAGTCGGCGGCCTGGCGGGCCTCCTCGATGATGCGAGCGGACTCCTGGCGGGCGTCGGCCAGCTGGGCCTTGTACTCGTCGAGGATCCCGGCCGCCTCGGTGCGCTGCGCTTCGGCCGCGTCGAGGTCGCGCTGGATGCGCTCGGTGCGAGCATCCATGCCCTTCTTCATGGCGGGGTAGCCGACCTTGGCGAGGAAGCCGAACACGATCGCGAAGCCCACGAGGCCCCAGATGACCTCGTTGAGCTCGGGCACGAGCGGGTTGGGCGATTCCTGGCAGTCGACGTCGATGGAGTTGGCTTCCTCCATCGACTTGATGCACTCCTCGACGGCGTGGTCGACCTCGCCCTCGGCCGATGCCGGGCGGGCGAAGCCCACCGAGCCGGCGAGGACCAGGACCGCCACCGCGAGGAGCAGTCGAAGTCGTCGGTGCATGTGCGTGCGTCTCCCGATCAGTTGCCGGCGAGGAAGAACACCACGAAGCCGATGAGCGCGAGCGCCTCGACGAACGCGATGCCGAGGAACATGGTGGTGCGCACCATGCCGGCCGACTCGGGCTGACGGGCCATGGCCTGGACGGCCTGGCCGACCAGGTAGCCGATGCCGACGCCCGGGCCGATGGCGGCGAGGCCGTAGGTGAGAGCGGCGACGCCCTTGTTGCTGAGTTCCGCGAGGAGCATTGGTGGTCTCCTTGCCCTTTCTGGTGTTGGTGCTTGGTTTGGAAGGTCAGTGGCCCCGGCGGGACCGGGGATCAGTGCTCGTGGCTCTGGGCGGCGTTGATGTACACGCCCGTGAGGAGCGTGAACACGTAGGCCTGCAGGAACGACACGAACACCTCGAAGGCGGTGAAGAACACGACGCCTGCGAACGGGAGCGGTGCGAAGATCGCGTACCACTTGGGGGTGATGAGCGCCGAGGTGAGCACGGCGAAGGTCACGAGGAGGATGTGCCCGGCCAACAGGTTGGCGAAGAGACGCACCGTGTGGCTGAAGGGCTGGACCAGGAACTTCGAGACGAACTCGATGAGGACCACGAGCGGGAGCAGGGCGACGGGAACCCCGGGCGGCACCAGGGCGTGCTTGAGGTAGCCGAACCCGTGGCTGCGGATGCCGGCGCCGTGGTACACGACGTAGGCGATGAGGGCGAGGGTCATCGGCATGGCGATGCGGGCCGCTGCCGGCATCTGGATGACCGGCACCACCTCGAAGATGTTGGTGAAGAAGATGAAGAAGAAGAGGCTCATGAGGAACGGCACGTACTTCTTGCCGTCCTTGCCCATGGTCTCGACGGCGATGCCGTCCTCGACGAACTCGACGGCCATCTCGGCGAGGTTCTGCGCGCCGGTGGGCACCAGCTTCTTCTTGTTCCCGAGGGTGAAGAGCAAGATGGTGAAGAGCACCGCGAACCCGTAGACCAGGACGATCTTGTTGATCTCCCAGATCTGGCCGTCGCCGGCGAACGCGCTCCAGTTGGTGATGTGGCTCAGCGGCGGGAACTCTGCGGAAAGCAGCACGGTCAGCGCTCCTCAGCGGATGGCTTGAGGCCGGGGAAGGCCAGGGATGCGGATACGAACTTGGTCTCCCAGAACAGGAGGCCGAGGTGGGCGACCACCAGGGTCACCCCGAGGGGCACGGGCTCGACCCAGGGCTGGTCCTTGACGAGCAGGACCGCCCCGGCGATGAGCGCCAGGCGCAGGACGAAGCCGAAGAGGCTGACGCCCATGAGCATGCCGAGGGAGATGCGCGCCGCCCACGAGAGCAGGGCGGCGGCGAGCAGGAAGTTGGCGAGCACGAGCCCGGCGGCGAAGGCGACCGACGCCGCGCCGGCGCCGCCCCAGCTGAGGGCGGCGAGGGCGACGGCGATCGGCAGTACCATCAGGCCGCGCTTGACGAGGTCGCGAGCGACCTCGCGCTCGGGCGCGGGGCCCAGGTCGCGGACCGCCATGATCGAGGGCGCCTGGCGCACGGGGGTGGTGGTCACGACGCCGACCCCGGCTTGCGGTTCCAGATGGCGCCCTCTTCGTGCTGCTTCATCTCGAGGTCGTAGCCGATCCAGAGCTTGGCGGCGATGCCGGCGAAGCCCAGGACGGAGAACACGATGATCAGCAGCGGCTCGGTGCCGAAGATGCGGTCGGCGAGCCATCCGATGCCGACCATCACCGCGAGGGTGACGGCGAGCTCGAAGCCCCGCCCCATGGCGTTGCCGTAGCCCCTGCTCGTCGCCGCGGCGTAGGCCTCGCGCTCGAACTGCCCGGTGACCTTCGCGCCGCTGTTGGGCGCGGTCGCAGCCGAGCGGCGGCGAGCCGCAGCAGGGGCATCGTTGCCCGGGGCGAGAGGCGTGGGATCGCTCATGAGGAGTGGGAGCCAAGCGGCGGGCGCTGCAGTCTGGCAGCTCACCCGAATCCCCGCTTGTGAATCGAATCTCAATCTAGGCGCACGCCTGCCGACCGGCAAATCCGAGCCGATGGATCACGTCGGGTGCGACACGGCCGCGTCGCCGTCGGGTGCGTCGGCCCCCTCGTCCGCGCCGTCGGCGCTCGGCGCCCCACCGCTCCGGCCCGTCGGGTGGCTCCGACGCGACGAGCCCGCCGCCGCCTCCTGGCGCGTGCGACGGATGCCGGGGTGGAAGAACGTGAGCAGCACCAGGGCCAGGGCGAGGATCCCGATCGGGACGTACCCGTTGCCCTTGCCGGTGTAGACGGGGTAGAGCACGAAGAGCGAGAGCAGGCCGGTCCACAGCCAGAGGATCACGACGCTGCGGCGCTGGCCGTGGCCCAGCCGCATCAGGCGGTGGTGGAGGTGGTCCTTGTCGGCCTCGGACAGGCCGGTGCGCTTGCGGGCCCGCCGCACGATCGCGAACGCCGTGTCGATGATGGGCACGCCCATCACGATGAACGGGATGAGGAGCGGGGCGAAGAAGAAGTAGACCTGGCCCGAGTAGTCGACGTCGACCTGCCCGCCGACGAGCATCGTCGCCGCCGCCATGAGCCCGCCGAGCATGAGCGCCCCGCCGTCGCCCATGAAGATCCTCGCCGGGTGCACGTTGTGGGGCAGGAACCCCAGGCAGATCCCGGCGGTGATGATGGCCACGAGCGGGCTGATGTTCTCGGGCTCGATCGCCGCCACCTCGGCGGTCATCAGCCGGTGGCCGTAGAGGAAGAACGCCCCGGCGGCGATGGCGACGATGCCGGCGGCGAGGCCGTCGAGCCCGTCGATGAGGTTCACCGCGTTGGCCATGCCGACCACCCAGAGCACCGTCACGAGCGGGGCGAGGTCGGGGCCGAGCACGATCAGCCCCTCCACGAACGGGACGCGGAAGAAGAGCAGGCTGACGCCCAGCAGGTACATGAGCGAACCGGCCAGCACCATCCCCGCCGTCTTCGCCGGCGCCGACACCTCGCGCACGTCGTCGAGGGTGCCGACGCCGCAGAGGATCACGGCCCCGACGGCGACGCCGAGTGCGGTGGAGGAGCCTTCGAACATCGCCGGGAAGCTCCCCGACAGCCACGCCGTGGCCAGCGCGGCGAGGAAGCCGAGCAGCATCGCCACCCCGCCGAGGTACGCGATGGGGTGGGCGTGGACCGCCCGATCGGACGGGACGGCCATCAGCCCGAGCCGCTCGGCCACGCGGCGCAGCACGGGCGTGGCCCCGGCGGTCACCGCGATGGCGATGACGAAGACCAGGATGTAGGCGGAGGTGGTGGGCATGGCGGGACCAGTCTCGCCGCCCCGGGCGGATCAGCCGGGGTAGGGGGCGAACTTCGAGCAGAGGGTGCCCACCGCGTCGCGGGCCTCGGCGATCACGTCCTCGTCCTCTCGGTGGGTGAGCACCCGATGGATCTGGAAGGCGATCTCGCGCATCTCGCGCCCGCCCATGCCCTGCGTGGTCACCGCAGGGGTGCCGATCCGCAGCCCGCTCGTGATGTACGGCGGCCGAGGGTCGTCGGGCACCGTGTTCTCGTTGAGGCTGATCCCCGCCCGGTCGAGCACGAGGCGGGCCTTCTTGCCCGAGAGGTCCTCGTCGAAGCTGCGGAGGTCCACCAGCATCAGGTGGTTGTCGGTCCCGCCCGACACCAGCCGGAAGCCGTGGCCCGCGAGGGACTCGGCCAGCTCCGCGGCGTTCGCCAGGATCTGCGCGGCGTAGTCGCGGAACTCCTGGGTCGCCGCCTCGCGGAACGCCACCGCCTTGGCCGCGATCACGTGGTCGAGCGGGCCGCCCTGCGAGCCGGGGAACACCGCCTTGTCGATGGCGGCGGCGTGCTCGGCCTTGCACAGGATCGTGCCGCCACGCGGGCCGCGCAGCGTCTTGTGCGTGGTGAAGGTGACGATGTCGGCGAGCGGCACCGGGTTCGGGTGCACCCCGCCGGCGATCAGCCCGGCGATGTGGGCGGCGTCGAACATGAACAGCGCGCCGACCTCGTCGGCGATGTCGCGGAAGGGCTGCGGATCGATGGTGCGCGGGTAGGCGGTGGCCCCGGCCACGATGATCTTGGGGCGGTGCTCGAGCGCGAGGTCGCGCACCTGGTCGAAGTCGATGCGCTCGTCGGAGGGGGTGACCCCGTAGCTGACGAAGTCGTAGAGGATGCCGCTGGCGTTGACCGGCGAGCCGTGGGTCAGGTGGCCGCCCTGGTCGAGTCGCAGCCCGAGCACCTTGTCGCCGGGATCGAGCAGGCCGAGGTACACGGCCATGTTGGCGTTGGCGCCCGAGTGGGGCTGGACGTTGGCGTGCTCGGCCCCGAAGAGCGCCTTGACGCGGTCGCGGGCGAGCTCCTCGGCCTGGTCGATGATCTCGTTGCCGCCGTAGTACCGCTTGCCGGGGTAGCCCTCGGAGTACTTGTTGGTGAGGACCGAGCCGGTGGCCTCCATCACGGCCGGCGAGGTGAAGTTCTCGCTGGCGATGAGCTGCACGGTGCGGTTCTGCCGCTCCCGCTCGGCATCGATGATGGCGAACAGCTCGGTGTCGCGCTCCGCAGGCCAGGTCATGAGGGTGCTCCTTCGTCGGTGCCGGCCGCCCGGGCGGTGATGCCCGGCACCAGCGAGTCCAAGTAGGCGTCGAGGCCGGGACCATCGGCGCCGTACGCCCCGATCTCGCCGAGCTGATCGACCCGGCGCTGGTGGCGGCCGCCCTGGTAGGGCGTCTGCAGGAAGCAGACGACGATCTCCTCGGCGAGGCCGGGGGCCACGATCCGCCCGCCCATCGACAGCACGTTGGCGTCGTTGTGCTCACGGGCCATCCGGGCGGTGTACAGGTCGTTGCACAGCGCCGCCCGCACGCCAGCGACCTTGTTGGCGGCGATCTGCTCGCCCTGGCCCGAGCCTCCCAGCACGATCCCGCGTGCCACGTCGCCGCGGGCGACGGCTCGCGCCACCGCCGCGCAGAAGGCGGGGTAGTCGACCGAGTCGGTGCCGTCGGTGCCGACGTCGACCACCGTGTGGTCGAGGGCGCGCAGCACGCCGACGAGGTGCGCCTTCAGGTCGTAGCCGGCGTGGTCAGCGCCGATCGCGATCCGCATGGATCCCTCCGGGGGTAGCCGTGGCGACGTCGTCGCCCGAGTCGTGGACGGGCCAGACCAGCGCCACCAGCTCGTCGATCAGCTCGTGCAGCTCGTCGGCGCAGGTGCGGAACGTCCGCCTCGACCCACCCATTGGATCGGCGATCTCGATCAGGGGGTCGTCGAGGTCGAGCGCGGCCGGCGTCCGGGCGACGCCGATGCGCTCGACCCACTCCCGCAGCGGGGTGGTCGCCGGACGCTCGCCGAAGACGGCGGCCGAGTACACGAACTCGGGCAGGGTGTAGGCGTAGGGGAACAGGTCGGGCGAGAGCTCGCACACGGCGCGGAGGTGGACGCGCTCCATCCCCAAGATGAGCGACGCGCCCTCGACGAGCTCGCGATCGAGGCGGCGCGAGACGTGCTCGGACAGGTCGAGGCCCCGGTGGCGAAGGGCCCGCACCGCGTTGGGCTCAGCTGGGCGGTCGTCGAAGAGCAGGCCGGCCGAGGCGACCTCGACCTCGGGGGCGACGTCGCGCAGCCGAGCGCGCAGCAGGGCGGCGGCCATCGGGGAGCGGCAGATGTTGCCGGTGCAGACGAACACGACATCGATGGGGCGATGGTAGTGGGCGACCCTCCTCGGGCCGATCTTGACCGCACGGTCAAGGACCGGGTTGGCTGGGCGCCCCCGACCCTGGAGGACCGATGGCCCCCGGCGCTGCCGCACTCGACCCACGCACGCCGGTCATCGTCGGCGTCGGCCAGATCGAGCAGCGCGCCACGGAGCTCACCTCGGCGCTCGAGCCCGTGGCCCTCCTCGCCGCGGCCGCCACCGAGGCGCAGGCCGACAGCGGCGTCGACGGACTGCTCGCCGCCGTCGACACGGTCGCGGTGGTCCGGATCCTCTCGCACCGCTACCGCGATCCGGCCCGGCTGGTGGCGGGGCTGGCCGACATGGCCCCCACGCGCACGATCGAGACCGACGACGGCGGCAACTTCCCGCTGACGCTCCTCAACCGGGCGTGCGCCGAGATCCAGGCCGGCGCGTCGGAGACGTGGCTGATCGGCGGCGCGGAGACGTGGCGGACCCGGACCGCGGCGCGCTCGGCGGGCGTGGACCTCGGGTGGACGGTGCAGGCCGACGACGTGGCGCCCACCGAGCAGCTGGCCAACCCCGCCCCGCTGTTCCACCCCAACGAGCTGGCGCGCGGGGTGGTGGCCCCCTCCTCGGTCTACGCCATCTTCGAGCACGCCCTCCGAGCGCAGGAGGGCTGGAGCATCGACGAGCACCGCGACCGGCTGGCCGCCCTCTGGGCCGACTTCAACGAGGTCGCCGTCGACAACCCCCACGCGTGGATCCGCGAACCGTGGACGGCCGAGCGCATACGCGAGGCGACCCCCGACAACCGCATGGTCGGCTTCCCGTACACGAAGGTCATGAACGCCAACAACGCGGTCGAGCAGGCCGCGTGCTTCGTCGTCACCTCGGTCGAGCGCGCCCGGGCGCTCGGCGTCGCCGTGGATCGCTGGGTGTTCCCGTGGGCCGGCAGCGACGCGCACGAGCACTGGCACCTCTCGCACCGCTGGTCGCTCGCCGCCGCGCCCGCCATCGGCATCGCCGGGCGCGCCGCGCTCGAGCTCGCCGGCGTCGGCATCGACGACCTCGACCACGTCGACGTCTACTCGTGCTTCCCCAGCGCGGTGCAGATCGCGGCGCGCGAGCTCGGGCTCGCCCTCGACCGCCCGCTCACCGTGACGGGCGGCCTGTCGTTCGCAGGTGGGCCGTGGAACGACTACGTGAGCCACTCGATCGCCACGATGGTCGAGGTCCTCCGCGCCGAGCCCGGCGCCGTCGGGCTCGTCACCGGCAACGGCGGCTACCTCACCAAGCACGCCATGGGCGTGCTCGCGGCCGCCCCGCCGCCCCGCCCGTGGCGCCACGCCCACCCGCAGGGGGAGGTCGATGCGCTCCCCCGCCGCGAGCTCGCCGAGGAGGTCGACGGCGAGGCCGCCGTGGAGGCCGGCGTGGTGATGTTCGGCCGCGAGGGCCCCGAGCGCGCCCTGGTGGGCGTGCTGCTCCCCGACGGCCGCCGCGCGTGGGCCGGCACCTCGGACCCCGACGCCATGGCCCGGTTCACCGCCGAGGAGACCGCCGGCTGCCCCGTGCACGTCGACCGCGAGGGCGCCCTGACCTTCCGCTGAGCCCGAGGGCGGGGGCTACTCGCCCCGCCGCTTGGGCTTGGTGCTGGCGTCGGCCTCCTCGCCGTCGATGGCGACCATGAGCGCGCCCACGACGATGGCGAGGACCGAGGCGATGTCGGCGATCTCGGTGTCCACCCAGTTGACCGCCCGGAGCCCGATCAGCACGATGCCCGCGAGGATGATGGAGAACCCGAGGCGCGTGGTCATGGGGCCAGTGTGGCCGCTCGTCGCCGAGCGCGGCGAGATCACCCTCCCCCGTGCGGCGGGACGAGCCGCTCGACGCGCCGACGATCAGCTCGGGCGGTGGGCGACGAGCGTCCGGTCCAGGCCGGCGAGGTCGCGCTCGACCCGGACCTCGACCAGCCGGGCCTCGGCGGCGAGCGTCGCCACCGACGGCCCCTGGGCGGCGCCGAGCTCGAGCACGAGCGCCCCGCCCGGCGCCAGCCACCGCGGGGCCTCGGCGACGATCTCCACGTAGGCCTCCAGGCCGGTGGGCCCCGGCACGAGGGCCTCGATCGGTTCGTGGTCGCGCACGGCCGCCGGCAGCTCCTCGTGCTCGGCCACGTACGGCGGGTTGGCGACCACCAGGTCGAACGAGCCGGCCAGCTCGTCGGGGAGGGCGCCGAACCAGCTGCCCTCCACCATCCGGACATGGCGGCCGGCCATGCCCAGCCCGGCGAGGTTGGCGCGCGCCACCGCGAGCGCCGCGGGGGACCGCTCGACGGCCCACACCTCGGTGCCGGGGCGCTCGAGCGCGATGGCGAGGGCGATGGCACCGCTGCCGGTGCCGAGGTCGACGACGCGGCCCGGGCGGGGGCCGGCGGCCCGATCGAGCTCCACGAGCGCGACGTCCACCACCCCCTCGGTCTCGGGCCGGGGGATGAGGACCCGCTCGTCGACCAGGAGGTCGAGCGCCCGGAACGCCCAGCGCCCGAGGACCTGCTGGATGGGCACGCCCGTCGCCCGCCGCGCCACCATGGCGTCGACCCGGGCGACGCCGCGCTGGGTGGCGGGCTCCCCCGCCTGGCGCACCCAGTCCGCCCCGGCGAGCCCGCTCGCCTCCTCCACGATCCAGCGCCCCTCGCGCTCGGGCTGCTCGACGTCGGCTCGCCCGCGCAGCGCGTCGGCGGCCTCGGCCGCCAGCTCCTGCCACGAGATGGTGCCCTCGAGCTCCTCGGGCGGGCGCTCGGGGGTCACGGCTCCTCGGTGAGGCGCCGGGCCTGCTCGTCGTGGACCAGGGCGTCGCTCACCTCGTCGAGCTCGCCGGCGAGCACCTTGTCGAGCTTGTAGATCGTGAGCCCGATCCGGTGGTCCGAGACCCGGTTCTCCTTGAAGTTGTAGGTCCGCACCTTCTCGGACCGGCCGCCGCCGCCGACCTGCTCCTTGCGGGCGTCGGACAGCTCGGCGCTCTGGCGGTCCTGCTCCGCCTTGAGCAGGCGCGACTTGAGCACCACCAGGGCCTTGGCCTTGTTCTGCAGCTGGCTCTTCTGGTCCTGCATCGACACCACGATCCCGGTGGGCTTGTGGGTGATGCGGACCGCCGAGTCCGTCGTGTTGACCGACTGCCCGCCCGGCCCCGAGCTGCGGTACACGTCGACCTGGAGGTCGTTCGGGTCGAGGTCCACCTCGACCTCGTCGGCCTCCGGGAGCACGGTCACGGTGGCCGACGACGTGTGGATCCGGCCCTGGCTCTCGGTCACCGGCACCCGTTGGACCCGGTGCGGGCCGGCCTCGTGCTTCATCCGCGTCCAGGCGCTGTCGCCCGCGAGCTGCAGGGTGATCTCGTTGTAGCCGCCCATGTCCGACGGGTCGGCGTTGAGCACCTCGAGCTTCCAGCCCTGGCGCTGGGCGAAGCCCTGGTACATCTGGAACAGGTCGCGGGCGAACAGGTTGGCCTCCTCGCCCCCCTCGGCGCCGCGGATCTCGACGATGACGTTGCGCCCGTCGTTGGGGTCCTTCGGGAGCAGCAGCACCTCGAGCTCCGCCGTGAGCCGCTCGACGTCGGCATCGGCCTCGGCGGCCTCGACCCGCATCAGCTCGCGATCGTCGCCGGTCAGCTCGCTCAGCATCTCGCGGGCGGTGGCCGCGTCCTCGGACCGCTGGCGCAGCTCGCGGCTGCGGGCGACGATCGCCTCCAGCTCCTTGTGGCGCTTGGCCAGGTCGCGGTAGCGCGCCTGATCGGCGAACACGTCGGGGTCGGCGAGGCGAGCTTCGACGTCGCCGAACTCGCGCTCGAGCCCTTCGAGGCGCTCGAGCATCAGCTCAGCCCCTCGGCGGCGGCGGCCCAGTCGTCGGCGACGGCCACGACCTCGGCCGGGCGGCGGAGGTGGCGGGCGAGCTCGGTGGTCACCGGGAGAGCGTCGCGCTCGGGGACCGCCAGCACGAGGCGGGCGTCGGGCGCGTGGGCGAGCCGATCGTCGGCCGCCGACGGGACCAGCTCGAGGTCGACGCCCGTCGAGCAGGTGACCACGAGCGGTCGGCCGTCGAGGTCGGTGCCGACCGCGGTGGCCACGCCGCGCGCCCGCAAGCTCGTGCGCGCGATGGCCGACCCCACGGGCTGGAGCTCCCGGGCGCCGACGCGCGCGGGCTCGGCCACCAGGACCGAGCGCAGCCAGCGGTCGGGCACCAGCTGGTTGAGCGGGTGGCGCGGCGCGCCGGCCCGCCGGTGGCGCGCCACGAACTCGACCGCCCGAGCGAGGGCATCGGTCTCGGCCAGCTCGGCGAACATCATCGCCCCGACCTCCCGGTCGAAGCGGCCGACGCCCGCCTCCACGTGGGCGCTCCCGCCTTCGTCGACCACCACCCGAGCCACCTCGAGCCCGTGGAGCTCGCCGATCAGGTGCCCTCCCTCGACCACGACCTCGAGCCCGGCGTCGTCGAGCACGGGCCGATAGAGCTCGGCCTCGGGCGGGGGCGCCGGGTCCGACCCAGGCGGGGCCGGCGCCACGGCCTCGAGCTCGGTGCCCACCACCAGCCACACCGCCGGGGGCGCGGCGAACAGCTGGGCACGGCGCGCCAGGACGGCAGCGTCGGCAGCGGCGTCGGCGCCCTCCACGAGCAGGTGCAGGGCCCCGACGCCGGCGCGGTCGGCGAGGGCCAGCGCGGCGCCGAGGCGATGCGGGGCGTCGGCGCCGAGCAGGATCCAGGCCCGGCCGCCGGCGGGCTCCACGAGCGATGCGCCATCGGGGAACGACCCGGCCCGCGCCTCGGGCCCGACGTCGCCGAACCGAGCGCGCGCGAGCGCGCCGAGCTTGGCGGCGGCGAGGGCGGCTCGGCGGTCGGCGTCGGTGGTCATGGGGCCTGGACGCGGCGATTCCGCCAGGGGACCTGGCGGAATCGGCGCGAAGGGGGTGGAGCTACTTGGAGCGCTTGCCGTAGCGACGCTCGAAGCGATCGATGCGGCCACCGGTGTCCACCAGCTTCTGCTTGCCGGTGTAGAAGGGATGGCACTCGTTGCAGAGCTCGACGGAGATCTCCGCCTGCGTGGAGTGCGTGGTGAACGTGTTGCCGCAGGAGCAGCGCACCTGCGTCTCGACGTAGTCGGGATGGATGTCGGCCTTCATGGTCTCTCCAGTGTGGCGGGTGGTCCGAGGGGTTCCAAATGGAACAACGTCGGCGCATTCCCGGCGGCGGCGCCGCCTCGGTCGGGGTCGGGTCAGGGCGCCTCGACGCCGGCCAGGAGCTCGGCGTCGGTGGCGGTGGCGGCGATGCGCTCGAGCAGCAGCTCGAGCGCCGCCGCCGGGGTGCCCGCCTCGTCGCGGCGGGCGATGAGCGACCGGCGCAGGGCGGTGCGCGGCGCCAGCTCGGCGCGGTCGAGCAGCGCCTCGTCGTTGGCCGTGGCCGACCGGGTGGGATCGATCGCCGGCACGAGTCGGCGCTCGGCGGCCTCGCGCTCGAGCACGATCACGGAGCTGGCCGCGTTGGCCACCTCCTCCACGACGACCTCGTCGGCCCGAGAACCGGTCTCGGTGCTGGCGGTGGCGACCAGCGTGAGCGAGCCCGCCTCCTCGAGGTCGCGGGCCGCGGCGAACAGCCGCTTGGCCGGCCCGAGGGCGGCCACCTCGAGGCCGCCCTCGCCGGTGCGCCCGTGGGCGGCCGCGGCGAGGTGGTGGGCCCGGGTGATGCGGGTGAGACCGTCGAGCACCACGAGCACGTCGCGGCCCTCCTCGGCGAGGCGCTTGGCCCGCTCGACGACGAGCTCGGCCACCGCCACGTGCTCCTCGGGCGGGCGGTCGAACGCCGTGGCCGCCACCGTGGCGCGCAGCACCCACCGCTGCAGGTCGGTGATCTCCTCGGGCCGTTCGTGCACCAGCACGACGAAGACCTCGACGTCGGGGTGGTTGACCTCGACGGAGCGCACGATCTGCTTGAGCACCGCCGTGGCGCCGCTGCGGGGCGGCCCGACGACGAGGACGCGCGACCCTCGCCCGATCGGCGCGACCAGGTCGATGGCGCGGGCCGTGGCGTTGGTGGGGTCGTCGGCCAGCTCGAGGCCCAGCCGCCCCGACGGATGGACCGGGGTGAGCTCCTCGAACCGGGGGCGCGCCGGCTGGTTGTGGGCCTGGTGCCCGTTGACGGCGTCGACCTGGAGCAGCGCCGGGTTCTTCTCGTTGCGCCCGGCCGGGCGGCTCTTGCCGCGCACGATGTCGCCCGTGCGCAACCCGAACTGGCGGGTCTGGCGGAGCGACACGTAGGCGTCGTCGCGCGAGGGGAGGTAGCCGTGGAGGCGCAGGAAGCCGTAGCCCTCGTCGCGCAGCTCGACCATGCCCTCGACCTCGACGGGCTCGGCGCTCGCCTGCTCGTCGTCGCGGTTGCGGTCGCGGCCGCGACGCCGGCGGCGGCGGTTGGCCGGCTCGATGCCGTCGCCGTCGCCCTCGCCGCCCTGCGGGCCCGCCGACGAGTCGCCGGCGCGGGACGCGTCGCCCTCGGGAGCCTCGGTGGCGGGCTCGTCCGGGCTCGCGCCCTCGCCCTCGCCCTCGGCGTCGTCCGACGACGACGAGGAAGCGGTGGCCTCGGGGGTCGGTTCCTCGCTCGCGCCGGCGGGGGCGGAGCCGGCATCGCCGCCGGGCTCCCCCGCCCCCACGAGCTGGAGGATCAGCGCCACGATGTCGGCCTTCTTCGCCCGGGCGCCGGGCTTCTGGCCCAGCTGCTCGGCGATGGCCGCGAGCTCCGCGCGGTCCTTGCCCTCGAGGACGGAGACGTCGAAGCCGTCGCTCATGCCGCGCCGGCCTGCGTGCGGGTGACGTGGATGATCATCGTGTGCCTTCTTCCGCGATCGATGCGAGGCGTCCGCTGCTCGGCCCGGCGCGCTCGACCTTGTCGACCCGCACCCGGTGCTTCGCCGGCGGCGCTGGGGGATCCCCCGATGCTCTCGGGCACCTGGTGCTCCGAGGACGCCCGGCATGGTAGCGAGCCGGAGCCGCTGCGCCCGAATCCGCCCCCGACGGCCCGAACGGGCGCCGGTCGGGCCCGGTGGGCGATGCTGTCGGCCGTGACCGACGAGCCCCGCACCCAGTCCATCGTCTGCCTCGACCTCGAGGGGGTGCTGGTGCCCGAGATCTGGATCGCGGTCGCCGAGCGCACCGGCATCGAGGCGCTCCGGCGGACCACGCGCGAGGAGCCCGACTACGACGTGCTCATGCGCTACCGGCTCGACCTGCTCGCCGAGCACGGGCTGACCATGTCGCTCATCGCCGAGGTGATCGGTGGCCTCGAGCCCCTCCCCGGTGCGGCCGCCTTCCTCGACGCCCTCCGCGACCGGACCCAGGTGGTCATCCTGTCGGACACGTTCGAGCAGTTCGCCGCGCCCCTCATGCGCCAGCTCGGACGACCGGCCATCTGGTGCCACCGCCTGGAGGTGGCCGACGACCGCATCGTGGGCTACCAGCTGCGGATGCAGGACCCCAAGCGCCAGGCCGTGCAGGCCCTGCAGGGGCTCAACTACCGCGTCGTCGCGGCCGGCGACTCCTACAACGACACGACGATGCTGCTCGCCGCGGATGCCGGATTCCTGTTCCACTCGCCGGCGAACGTCCGCGCCGAGTTCCCGCAGCTGCCGGCCCTCGACGACTACGACGAGCTCCTCGCCGCCATCGACGCCGAGCTGCGCTGAGCCCACGGGTCCCGACGGCGCACCCCGTCGGTACCCTCCGACGGGCCATGGACGCCGCGACCCCACCACCGGGCTGGTTGCGCCGGCTGGGCGGCGCGCTCGCCCCCCACCGGCGCAACGTCGCCATCGCGCTCGGCGCCGCCGCCACAGGGCAGGTCGTGGCGGCGCTCACCCCGCTCGTCGTGCGCCACATCGTCGACGAGGTGATCGTGGCCCAGCGGGCGTCGATCGCCTGGCCGATCGCGCTGCTGGTCCTGGCCGCCGTGGTCCGCTTCGGCGCGGCCTACGTGCGCCGGTACTGGGCGGGTCGGGTGAGCCTCGACGTGCAGGACGACCTCCGCACGCAGGTGTACGACCACCTGCAGCGCCTCGACGTGGCCCGCCACGACGAGCTGTCCACCGGCCAGCTCGTCAGCCGGGCGATCTCCGACATCGGGCTGGTGCAGGGGCTCCTCGCCTTCTTGCCGATCGTGCTCGCCAACGGCCTGTTCCTCGCGGTCGCCCTCGTGGCGATGGCCTTCCTCAGCCCCCTGCTGACGATCGTCGCCCTGCTGGTCACCCCGGCGATGCTGGTGCTCTCGATGCGGTTGCGCCGCACGGTGTTCCCCGCGTCGTGGGACGCCCAGCAGCAGGCCGGCGCGGTCGCCGGGGTCGTCGACGAGGCCGTCAGCGGCGTACGGGTGGTGAAGGGCTTCGGCCAGGAGGCGCGGGAGGTCGACCGCCTCGCCGACGCCGCCGAGGGCCTGTACGCGAGCCGGATCCGGGTGCTGCGCCTCCAGGCCCGCTACCAGCCGGTGCTCCAGGCCCTCCCGTCGTTGGCCCAGGTGGCGGTCCTCGCGCTGGGCGGCTGGCTGGCGATGGAGGGCCGGATCTCGCTCGGGACCTTCCTCGCCTTCTCCACCTACGTGGGCCAGCTCCAGGCGCCGGCCCGGATGCTCGCCGGGCTCGTCACCATCGGCCAGCAGGCCCGGGCCGGCGTGGAGCGGGTGTTCGACCTGCTCGACGCCACGGCGACCGTGCGCTCCGCGCCCGGCGCCCCTCGGCTGCGCGTCGGGCCGGGGCGCCTCGAGCTGCGCGGGGTGACCTTCGGCTACGGCCGCGACGAGCCGGTGCTGCGCGACCTCTCGCTCACGGTCGAGCCCGGCGAGACGATGGCGGTGGTGGGGCCCTCGGGCTCGGGCAAGTCGACCCTCGCCCTGCTGATCCCCCGGTTCTACGACGTCGGCGCCGGGTCGATCGCCATCGACGGCACCGATGTCGCGTCGGTCGAGCTGGCCTCGCTGCGCTCCCAGATCGGGGTCGTGTTCGAGGACGCCCACCTGTTCTCGGACTCCATCGCCGCCAACATCGCCTACGGACGTCCCGACGCCACCCCCGAGGCCATCGCCGCCGCCGCCGGCGTGGCGGGCGCGGCCGAGTTCATTGAGGCCCTCCCCGACGGCTACGCCACGGCCGTCGGCGAACGAGGCCTCACCCTCTCGGGCGGCCAGCGCCAGCGGATCGCGCTCGCCCGGGCGGTGCTGGCCGATCCCGCCGTGCTCCTGCTCGACGACGCCACCTCCGCCGTGGACAGTCGGGTGGAGGTCGAGATCCACGACGCGCTGCGCCGCGTGCTCGCCGGGCGCACCACGCTGCTCGTGGCCCACCGCCGCTCGACGCTCCTGCTCGCCGACCGCATCGCCGTCCTCGACGCCGGGCGGGTGGTCGACGTGGGCACCCACGAGGAGCTGTGGGATCGGTGCCCGCTCTACCGGGTGCTGCTGAGCGGGCCCGGCGAGGACCTCGAGGCCGACCCCGGCGCGGCTCGCGCCCCGGTGGCCGCCGACGCCGCGGCGGGCGAGGCGGCGACGACGCCCGCGCTGTGGGTGCGGCGCGGCGACGAGGGTCGGGCCGCGTCGAGCGCGCTCGCCGAGGCTGGGCGCCGCACGGCCCCGGCCGGCCTCGGGGCCGGCATGGGCGGCGGCGCCTCCGGAGGCGGCGGGATGCTGGGCTCGCTCGCCGCCACCCCCGAGCTGCTGGCCGCCGTCGAGGCCCTCCCGCCCGCGGTCGAGCGTCCCGACGACACCGTGGCCGCCGCCGCCTCGCCGGCCCCGGGCTTCCGCTTCCGCCGGTTCCTGGCGCGCTGGCGCGGCCAGCTGGCGGTGGGCCTCGCCCTGGTCGTGGCCGACGGCCTGGCCTCGCTCGCCGGCCCCCTGCTCGTCCGCCACGGGATCGACGCCGGGGTCCAGCCCCAGGTGCCGGGGGCGCTCTGGGCGGCCAGCGCGACGTACCTGGTCGTCGTGCTGGCCGACGTGGCGGTGGTGCGGTCCCAGCTGGTGGTGACCGGCCGCACGGCGGAGCGGGCGCTGTGGTCGCTGCGGGTGAAGGTGTTCGCCCACCTCCAGCGCCTCGGGCTCGATCACTACGACCGCGAGATGGGCGGGCGGATCATGACCCGCATGACCTCTGACATCGAGGCGCTCACCCAGCTCCTGCAGACCGGTCTCGTCAACGCCATCGTCGCCCTGCTGACCGGTGTGGGGGTGGGCATCGCCCTCGCCGCCATGAGCTGGCAGCTCGCCGCGGTCGCGTTCGCCGTGCTGCCCCCGCTGGCGGTGGCCACCGTGGCGTTCCGTCGCCGGTCGAGCCGGGCCTACGAGGACGCTCGCGACAAGGTGGCGGCGGTCAACGCCGACTTCCAGGAGAGCTTGACCGACGTGCGCGTCGCCCAGGCCTTCGTGCGCGAGGACCAGAACGCCCGGCGCTTCGCCCGCCGGTCGCGCGAGTACCTGGGTGCTCGACTGCGGGCCCAGCAGCTGGTGGCCCTCTACTTCCCATTCGTCGAGATGCTCTCGGGCCTCGCCGGCGCTGCCGTGCTCGCCGCCGGAGCGGCGCTCATCCACGACGGGTCGCTCACCCCGGGCGAGCTGATCGCCTTCGTGCTCTACCTCGACCTGTTCTTCTCCCCCATCCAGCAGCTCTCGCAGGTCTTCGACACGTACCAGCAGGCGCGGGTGGCGATCGAGCGCATCGGCGAGCTGCTCGACGAGCCCACCACCGTCCCCGACGCGGCCGAGCCCGTCGAGGTCGGCCGCCTCCGCGGGGAGGTCGAGCTCCGCGGCGTGCGCTTCGCCTACCCCACGACCGGCGCCGAGGTCCTCCACGGGGTCGACCTGCGGATCGCACCGGGCGAGACGGTCGCCATCGTCGGCGAGACCGGCGCCGGCAAGTCGACCGTCGAGAAGCTGCTGGCCCGGTACTACGACGTGGACGCGGGTGCCGTGCTCGTCGACGGCGTGGACGTGCGAGACCTGTCCCTCGCCGCCTTCCGCTCCCAGCTCGGCGTGGTGCCCCAGGAGCCGTTCCTCTTCGCCGGCACCGTGCGCGACAACCTGGCGTACGGCCGCCCCGATGCAAGCGATGCCGAGGTCGAGGCGGCGGCGCGCGCCGTGGGCGCTCACGACGTGATCGCCACCCTCCCGGGCGGGTACCTGCACGTGGTCGGCGAGCGAGGCCGGGGCCTCTCGTCGGGCCAGCGCCAGCTGCTGGCCCTCGCCCGGGCGCTCGTGGTCGACCCGCGCCTGCTGCTGCTCGACGAGGCCACCGCCAACCTCGACCTGGCGAGCGAGGCCCGGGTCACCGCCGCCATGGCCACCGTGGCCGCGGGCCGCACCACCGTGCTCATCGCCCACCGCCTCTCCACCGCGGCCGACGCCGATCGCATCGTGGTGATGGACGACGGGCGGGTGGCCGAGACCGGCACCCACGACGAGCTGCTCCGGCGCGGCGGCACCTACGCTCGGCTGTGGGCGGCGTTCACCGGCGAGGAGCCCGTCCCCGCCTGAGGCGCGCCCCTCAGGCCCCGACGGCGGCGCGCACGTAGGCCTGGAGGGTCGCCAGATCCGCGGGCAGCTCGTCGAAGCGCTCCGGGCGCTCGAGGAGGTCGGCGAGGTGCTCGGGCAGCTCGGGGCGCACCCCGATGGCCTGCTCGACCGCGTCGGGGAACTTCGCGGGGTGCGCGGTCGCGAGGCAGACCATCGGCACGTCGGGGTCGCGGCGAGCCGCCCGGGCGGCGGCGACGCCGACGGCGCTGTGGGGGTCGAGGACCACGCCGGTGGCCTCGAACGTGCGCCGGATCTCGGCGCACGTGGCGTCGTCGTCGAACGCGGCGCCGTCGAACACCTCGGTCACCGAGGCCAGGCGGGTGCTGCCCGTGTCGACCCGGCCCTCGTCGCGGAAGGCCGCCATCCGGTCGGCCAGGAGGTCCGGGTTGCGGTCGTAGAGCTCGAAGAGGAGCCGCTCGGCGTTCGACGACACCTGGATGTCCATGCTCGGGCTGATGGTGGGGTGCACGCCGGTCTTCTCCATCACCCCGGAGCGGAGCCAGCGGGTGAGGATGTCGTTCGAGTTGGACCCCACCACGAGCTGGCTGATGGGGGTGCCGGTCCGTCGGGCGACCCACCCGGCGAACACGTTGCCGAAGTTGCCCGTGGGGACCGAGAAGGCCACCGGATCGCCGGCGCCCACCGTGCGGGCGGCGGTCACGTAGTAGACGACCTGCGCCATCACCCGCGCCCAGTTGATCGAGTTCATGGCGGACAGCGACACCCCGTCGCGGAAGGCCGCATCGGCGAACATGGCCTTCACCAGGTCCTGGCAGTCGTCGAACGTGCCGTCGACGGCGACGTTGTGGACGTTGGGCTCGTCGACGGTGGTCATCTGCCGTCGCTGCACGTCGCTCACCCGTCCGGCGGGGTGCAGCACCACGATGTCGAGGGCCCGGCGCCCCCGGCAGGCCTCGATGGCCGCCGAACCCGTGTCGCCCGAGGTGGCCACGACGATCGTGGCCCGCTCGCCGCGCCGGGCGAGCTCGTGGTCGAAGAGCCGACCGACCAGCTGGAGGGCCACGTCCTTGAAGGCGATGGTGGGCCCCCAGAACAGCTCGAGGAGCCACAGCCCGTCGTCGAGGGGGCGCACCGGGCACACGTCGGGGTGGCCGAAGGTGGCGTAGGCCTCGTCCACCATGGCCCGCAGCTCGTGGGCGCCGAGCGTGGGCGCCACGTAGGGCGCCATCACCGACGCCGCCGTGTCGGGGTAGCTGGCATCGAAGGTGAGCGGCTCCTGGGCCGGCCACTCCTCGGGCACGTACAGGCCGCCGTCGGACGCCAGGCCCGCGAGCAGCACGTCGCCGAACTCGAGGACCGGTGCCCTCCCCCGGGTCGAGAGGTACTTCACGACGCCTCCTGCCCGCCGCCGACCACCCGCAGCACCGACGTGATGCGGTGGATGACCTCGAGCTCCCCGAGGTCGTCGAGGGTGGCCTGGACGTCGGCCTCCCGCGCCTCGTGGGTGATGAAGATGAGCCGCGCCGCCTCGCCGACCCCCTCCTGCTCGAGCGAGCGGATGGAGACCGCGTGGCGCTCGAACACCTCGGCGACGGCGCGCAGGACGCCGGGACGGTCGACGACGTCGAGGTTGACGTAGTAGCTGGAGTGGAGCTCGTCGATCGGCCGGATCGGACGGCGGCTCAGCGCCAGCAGGTGCGCCGACGTGCCCTTGCGGAGGTTCACCGCGGCGTCGACCAGATCGCCCAGGACCGCCGAGCCGGTGGGGTCGCCGCCGGCGCCGCGCCCGTAGAACATGAGGTCGCCGACCGCTGCGCCCTCGACGAACACCGCGTTGAACGAGTCGCGCACCGAGGCCAGGGGGTGGTCCTTGGGCACCATCGCCGGGTGCACGCGCACGGCCACCTCGTCCTCGCCGTCGGGGACGTGGATCAGCTCGGCGATGGCGAGCAGCTTGACCGCGTACCCGAGGCGGTCGGCGAACTCGATGTCGGTGGCCGAGATGTTCGAGATGCCCTCGTGGTAGACGTCGCCCGCGACGACCTTGGCGCCGAAGGCGAGCGAGGCCAGGATCGCCGCCTTGGCCCCGGCGTCGTAGCCCTCCACGTCGGCCGTGGGGTCGCGCTCCGCGTACCCGAGCTCCTGCGCCTCGGCCAGCGCCTCGCCGTAGCCCGTGCCCTCCTCCGACATCCGGGTGAGGATGAAGTTCGTCGTTCCGTTGACGATGCCCATGATGCGGCGCACGTCTTCGCCCACCAGGCTCTCCCGCAACGGGCGGAGGATGGGGATGCCGCCGGCGACGGCGGCCTCGAAGAGCAGGTCGACGCCGGCCGCGGACGCCGCCGCGAACAGCTCGGCGCCGTGGTTGGCGAGGAGCTCCTTGTTGGCGGTGACCACCGGCTTGCCGTTGGCCAGGGCCGCCAGGATCAGCTCGCGTGCCGGCTCGATGCCGCCGATCACCTCGACGACGACGTCGATCTCCGGATCGGCGACGACCTCGGCCGCCTCGCGGGTGAGGATCGACTCGTCGAGGTGCACCGGGCGCTTGCGGGCCAGACTGCGCACCGCCACCTTGGCGACCTCGAGCGTGGTGCCGGTGCGGGCCGCGACCTCGTCGCCGCGCTCCTGCACGAGGGCGACGAGCGCGGCACCCACGTTGCCGCACCCGAGGACGCCCACCTTCACCACGTTCGTCTCGGTCACGGGCGCAG
>ERZ795053.2712-NODE-2712-length-20958-cov-14.953117_pt1 | contig 20958 bp, 17 predicted proteins | sample MGYA00375137_ERZ795053 | MGnify/ENA primary metagenome ERZ795053 (study PRJEB30182, sample SAMN05720284) | activated sludge metagenome | isolation source: Anaerobic digester | place: Hong Kong | collected 2014-12-17 ...
CCGGCAGAAGCGACGACCAAGGTCGATCTCATCCGCCTCGTGTCGAAAGACGCGACGGACGACACCCTGAAGGCGGCCATGGACCGGATCACCTCCTGCGACGACGTCCAGTCGGTTGCCAACACGACATCCGGCCTGCGCGCCCAGCCTCTGGAAGACATCAACATCGAGGAACTCGGCCCCGAGGGCAAATCCCTGGTCGAAAACGCAGAAATCGGCAAACCGACCGACATCTTCGCGGTCAGCGGCGGTCTCGGCACGATGTACGTCTGCCGCCGCGAGGAAGGCGCCGAAGCGCTGCCTTCTCGCGACGACCTGAAGAACAGCCTGAAAGGCCGCGAGCTGAACATGATTTCCGAGCGCGAGCTGCGGAACCTCCGCCGGGACGCAACGATTATCTACCGCTAAGGCTTGCGCGGGGCCCTGTTTGGCGCGACATGCCGCGCGTGACCCTGACTCAACAACTCCCCCTCGCCATGTCCATGGGCGACCCTGCCGGGGTCGGCCCGCTTATTACCGTGCAGGCATGGCAGGCGCTGAGGAACGATCCGTCCCTCACATTCTATGTCATCGGTGCACCGGAACTTTTTGACGGCAAGTGCCCGGTTCAGGAAATATCTGACCCATCAGAAGCGGCCGCGATCTTCCCCTCTGCCCTGCCCGTGCTTTCGATCGGTGCAATTCCGGCAATCGTGCCAGGCACACCCGATGTCGCAACGGCGCCGGCAATCATCTCGGCCATCGAGACCGGTGTCCGCCACGCGCTGAGCGGCGAGGCCGCCGGGATTGTGACCAATCCGATCAACAAGGCCCTGCTCTACAGCGCCGGCTTCCGGCATCCCGGCCACACCGAGTTTGTCGCCGAACTCTGCCGGCTGGACGGCGGCGAGCCCCTACAGCCGGTCATGCTGCTGACGGGCGGCGACCTCCGCGTCGCGCTCGCCACGATCCATCAATCGCTGGCGTCCGTGCCGGAGAGCCTGACACAGGAAGGACTGGTCGAACTCGGAACGATCGTCCATGCCGCGATGAAATCCGACTTCGGCATTGTTTCGCCGCGCATCGCCTTTACCGGTCTGAACCCGCACGCCGGAGAAGGTGGCGCGCTGGGCCGTGAGGAAATCGAGATCATCAACCCGGCCGCCGCGATCCTCCGCTCCCGGAATATCGACATCTCCGATGCCCGCCCGGCCGACACGGTCTTCGCCGAAGCGTTGACCGGCCGGTTCGATGCGGTCATCGCCATGACCCACGACCAGGGGCTGATCCCGGTCAAGACACTGGACATCTGGGGCGGCGTCAACATGACGCTTGGCCTTCCTATCGTCCGCACGAGCCCGGATCATGGCACGGGATACGATGCCGCTGCCGCCGGCACGGCGCGGCCGGACAGCCTGATCGCCGCCATTCGCGCGGCCGCTCAGGTGGCAAGAAACAGGCAGAACGCATGACCGACGACAACGATCCCGAACTGACACAGGCCCCCGCCCGCAAGGCACTCGGCCAGCACTTCCTGTTCGATCCGAGCATCCTGCATCGTGCAGCGACGGCCGCCGGCCCCGTCAAGGGCCGCACCGTGATCGAAGTCGGACCCGGTCCGGGCGGCCTTACGCGCGCCATCCTGAAGGAAGGTGCCGCCAAGCTGATCGCTGTGGAGACAGACCCGCGCTTTGCGTCTGCCCTGCTTGACTGGCCTGAAGCGAAAGACGGGCGCCTTGTCGTGATCGAAAAGGACGCCCGCAAGGTCAAATGGCAAAAGGTGCTCGAAGAGGCCGGTGCCGAAACGCCTGCAATGGTCGTCGCCAACCTGCCCTACAATGTCGGCACAATCCTCTTGATCGACTGGCTGAAAGCCGGCGACTGGCGCGGGGAGATGGCTCTGATGTTCCAGAAGGAAGTCGCCCAGCGCATCTGCGCCGCTCCGGACACGGAACACTATGGCCGCCTCGCCGTTCTCGCCCAGGCCGTCACGAAGCCGCATATCGCCTTCACCCTGCCGCCCGGCGCGTTCAAGCCGCCGCCGAAAGTCGACAGCGCCGTCGCCGTGCTGACGCCGCTCCCGGAAGCCGAACGCTTTCCGCACCTCGACAAGCTGGAACAGGTCGCCGGTGCAGCCTTCGGTCAGCGCCGGAAGATGCTGCGCGCGGCCCTGAAGCCATTCGCCAAGCGCCACGGCCTCAAGGCGGAAGAATGGCTCAAGGACCTCGGCATAGACCCGACCGCCCGCGCCGAAACGCTGACGCAGGCAGAATTCCGGCGGATGGCCACCTCGATCGCCAAATAAAAACGGCGTCCCGGTTTCCCGGAACGCCGCCATATATCAGTTGCAGATGCGCCTAGATGTCGAAGCGGTCTGCGTTCATCACTTTCGTCCAGGCCGCCACGAAGTCCTTCACGAACTTCTCTTTGGCATCGTCCTGGGCATAGACTTCCGCATAGGCGCGCAGGATCGAGTTGGAACCGAAGACGAGATCTGCCCGCGTAGCGGTGAACTTCGTCTGGCCCGACTTGCGGTCCACGATGTCATAGGCGTTGGAACCCTTCGGAACCCAGCGATACGACATGTCCGTCAGGTTGACGAAGAAGTCATTGGTCAGGGCGCCGACACGATCCGTGAACACACCATGCTTGGTGCCGCCATGGTTGGTGCCCATGACGCGCATGCCGCCGAGAAGCACAACCATCTCCGGACCGGTGAGACCCATGAGCTGAGCGCGGTCAAGAAGGAGCTCTTCCGGCTTCACGGTGTAGTCCTTCTTCAGCCAGTTGCGGAAACCGTCCGCCAGCGGCTCAAGCACGCTGAAGGAATCCGCGTCGGTCTGTTCGGCCGTCGCATCGCCACGGCCCGGCGTGAACGGCACGGTGACGGTAACGCCGGCCGCCTTGGCAGCCTGTTCCACACCGACATTGCCAGCCAGGACAATCACGTCCGCAAGGCTTGCACCGCTCGCCTTGGCAATCGGCTCCAGCACGGAGAGCACCTTCTGGAGGCGGGCCGGTTCGTTGCCTTCCCAGTCCTTCTGCGGTGCAAGGCGAATACGGGCACCGTTGGCACCGCCACGCATGTCCGAGCCGCGATAGGTGCGGGCACTGTCCCAGGCGGTCGAGACCATGTCGGCCAGCGAAAGGCCGGAAGCAGCGATCTTCGCTTTGACGGCGGCCACGTCGTACGACTTGCTGCCGGCCGGGATCGGGTCCTGCCAGATCAGATCTTCCTTCGGCGCGTCCGGACCGATGTAGCGGGTACGCGGACCGAGGTCGCGGTGGGTCAGCTTGAACCAGGCGCGGCCGAAGCAGTCCGAGAAGTACGCGGGGTCAGCCATGAACTTCTGGCAGATGGCGTTGTAGATGGGGTCCATCTTCATCGCCATGTCAGCGTCCGTCATCATCGGCATGACGCGCTTGGTCGCATCCGTCGGATCGACCGGCTTGTCTTCTTCCTTGATATTGATGGGACGCCACTGGTTCGCACCGGCCGGGCTCTTGGTCAGTTCCCAGTCATAGCCAAACAGAAGCTTGAAGTAGCCCATGTCCCACTTGGTCGGATGGGTCGTCCAGGCGCCTTCGATACCGGAAGTGATCGCATTGGTCGCCTTGCCGCCCATGTTGGGGTTCAGCCAGCCGAAACCCTGGGCCTCAAGGTCGTTGCCTTCCGGTGCCGGGCTGAGCGCACCTGCGTCGCCGTTGCCATGCGCCTTGCCGACAGTATGACCACCGCAGGTGAGTGCTGCAGTCTCTTCGTCATTCATGGCCATGCGTGCGAAGGTTTCACGAACCTGCGCAGCGGACTTAAGCGGGTCGGACTTCCCGTTCACGCCTTCCGGGTTCACATAGATCAGGCCCATCTGCACAGCGGCGAGCGGGTTTTCCATGGTCTCCGGTTTGGAAACGTCCGTGTAGCGCTCATCGGAAGGCGCGAGCCATTCCTTCTCCGCGCCCCAGTAGACATCTTTCTCGGGGCCCCAGATGTCTTCGCGACCGAAGGAGAAACCGAAGGTCTTCAGGCCCATCGACTCATACGCCATCGTACCTGCGAGGAGGATCAGGTCCGCCCAGGAGATCTTGTTGCCGTACTTCTTCTTGATCGGCCACAGCAGGCGGCGGGCCTTGTCGAGGTTGCCGTTGTCCGGCCAGGAATTCAGAGGCGCGAAGCGGATGTTGCCCGTGCCACCGCCACCGCGGCCATCGGCAAGGCGGTAGGAACCTGCCGAGTGCCAGGCAAGCCGGATCATCAGGCCGCCGTAATGGCCATAGTCTGCCGGCCACCATTCCTGGCTGTCGGTCATGAGGGCGAGCATGTCCTTCTTGAGCGCCGCGAAATCGAGCGTCTTCACTGCCTCGCGATAATCGAAGTCCTTGCCCAGCGGACTGGTCTTGGTGTCGTGCTGGTGAAGGATGTCCAGGTTCAGGGTTTCCGGCCACCAGGCGGTGTTGGATTCACCCGCCACCGTGATCGCGCCATGCATCACCGGGCATTTGCCGCCACCCATATCGTTTCCATCCATGTTTCTCTCCCTCGTGTCTGAGATATCTTCAGGCTGTTGTGTGAGGAGCCGCAGGGCTCCGCGAAATTGGGAACGAAGCAGCCGCCAATGGCCGTTTCCGGTTGGAGCCGCCTTACAATGGAACCTTGATACGCCAATCGCGAGAATAGAACCAATTGATTGAAGGCTGGGGTGCTATAGTATTTATCTATACTATAAATACTCCAGACAAAACAAAGGCCCCGGAGCGCAATGCCCCGGGGCCTTCAACAAAATTTCATTCAGCCTCAGAGGCCGGCGAGAACCGCCAGCAGCAGAAGCGCCACGATGTTCGTGATCTTGATCATCGGGTTCACGGCCGGGCCGGCGGTGTCCTTGTAGGGGTCACCGACCGTATCGCCCGTCACGGCAGCCTTGTGGGCTTCCGAGCCCTTGCCGCCATGGTGGCCGTCTTCGATGTACTTCTTGGCGTTGTCCCATGCGCCGCCGCCCGAGGTCATCGAGATGGCAACGAACAGGCCCGTCACGATCACGCCAAGCAGCATGGCACCGACTGCCGCGAAGGCTGCGCCCTTCCCGGCAATGGCCAGGATGACGAAGAACAGCACGATCGGAGACAGGACCGGCAGAAGCGACGGCACGACCATTTCCTTGATCGCCGCCTGCGTCAGCAGGTCGACGGCGCGGCCATAGTCCGGCTTCACTTCGCCTTTCATGATGCCCGGCATTTCGCGGAACTGGCGGCGGACTTCCTCGACCACGGCCTGGGCCGCACGGCCCACAGCCATCATCGACATGCCGCCGAACAGGAACGGCAGAAGGCCGCCGAACAGAAGGCCGACCACGACGTAGGGGTTGGCGATCGAGAAGTCGACAACCACGCCATCGAAGAAAGACCCGCTCGCGGCGCGTGCCGAGAAGTATTTCAGGTCTTCCGAATAGGCGGCGAACAGGACGAGCGCGCCGAGGCCCGCAGACCCGATGGCGTACCCTTTGGTCACAGCTTTCGTGGTGTTGCCCACGGCGTCGAGTGCATCCGTCGTGTTCCGCACTTCAGACGGCAGTTCCGACATTTCGGCGATGCCGCCCGCATTGTCCGTAACCGGACCGAATGCGTCGAGGGCGACGATCATGCCTGCCAGCGCCAGCATCGTGGTCGTCGCGATGGCGACGCCGTAGAGGCCTGCGAGGTTGTAGGTGGCGATGATGCCCGCGATGATGGTGAGTGCCGGCAGCGCGGTCGACTCAAGCGACACGGCGAGGCCCTGGATCACGTTCGTGCCGTGGCCGGACTCCGATGCCTTGGCCACAGACCGCACCGGACGGTATTTGGTCTCGGTATAATAGGCCGTGATGACCACGATCAGACCGGTCACGACGAGGCCAAGCAGGCCGCACAGGAACAGGTCCGCACCGGTAATCTCGCCCGAAAGGCCGAGCGCCGCAGCCGCACCGTCCATGGTGCCAAAGCCGTTCGGAAGCACCTGGCTGATCACCAGCGCGAGCGCGCCGATGGACAGGACGCCCGTCACGATGAGGCCCTTGTAGAGCGCGCCCATCACGTCGGTCTTGCCCGGGGCGAGGTTCACGAAGAACGTCCCGATGATCGAGGTGATGATGCAGACGCCGCCAATGGCGAGCGGCAGCAGCATGATGTCTGCGATGTAGGGCATGCCGGCGAAGTAGATTGCGCCGAGCACCATCGTGGCCACGAGGGTCACGGCATAGGTCTCGAACAGGTCGGCTGCCATGCCGGCACAGTCGCCCACGTTGTCGCCGACGTTGTCAGCGATCGTGGCTGCGTTGCGCGGATCGTCTTCCGGGATCCCGGCTTCCACCTTGCCAACCATGTCGCCGCCGACGTCCGCACCCTTGGTGAAGATGCCGCCGCCGAGACGGGCGAAGATCGAGATCAGCGAAGCGCCGAAGCCGAGTGCCACCAGCGAGTCGATGACTTCGCGCTTCTGGTGCTCATCGGTCAGGCTGAGGCCCATGACCATGGTCAGGAGGCCGTAATAGAGAACGATACCGATCAGGGCCAGGCCGACCACGAGCATGCCGGTGATGGCGCCCGATTTGAAGGCCATCTTCAGGCCGGCATTCAGGCCGGACTTCGAGGCTTCCGTCGTACGGACGTTCGCCTGGACCGATACTTTCATGCCGATGAAGCCGGCGGCGCCCGAAAGGACGGCACCGATCACAAAGCCGAGCGGCTGCTGCCAGCCCTGGAATGCTGCGGCCAGGAGCACGACGACGAGAACGCCGACGATACCGATGGTCCGGTACTGACGGCCGAGATAGGCGTTTGCGCCTTCCTGGATAGCTGCCGCGATTTCGCGCATTCGCGCGTCACCTGCGGGGGCGGCCTGGATGGATCGGGCCTGAATGAACCCGTAGACAACCGAGATTACGCCCGCCGCGAGAGCGAGATAATACCACATGTAACTTGTTTCCTTCCCTAACCTGAGCTGAACCGGTTCTTCCCGGCCTCTCCTGAGCTTCGATTATTATTGTTATTAGGGACTTGCCTGCCATCCTGAGGCGTGAGGTGCAAGATACATCACGTTTCAAGCGAGTCAGGCCAGCCCCGACTCATCCATGCTCGAAGCCCAGGGTTTCCGGTAGGTTAACGGGCGCCCCGTCCAGCGTGACCGCAAGACCGGAACCGGCGGTCAGGGTGCCGATCCGGGTCACGCGAATTCCCGTTTCGGCCGCTTCAGACGCAATCAGTGCGGCAGATGTGGGCGGCGCCGCGAACAGAACCTGATAGTCGTCCCCCCAGGTCGCCAGTTCGAGCTTTTCTTCGATTTCCGGCGCATTACCGGCAAAGGGAACCGCGCCAAGGTCCAGTTCCGCCGCAAGGCCCGAGGCGGCCGCTAGCGTGCGAACGTCTCCCAGAAGGCCATCGGAGACGTCCATGGACGCCGTTGCGTGGTCCTGTACCAGGTCGGCCACCGCCAGCGGGGCGAGGCGCGGTACGCGATAGGCCGGAATCCAGCGATCGCCGGTCCTCCGGGCCTGCAACGCCCTGAAGCCGAGGCAGGCCGCCCCGATCTCGCCCGTCACCCAGAGGGAATCGCCCTCTCGTCCGCCACTCCGTCTGACCGGCCCCCTCGAGCCGCACCCGCCCGTCAGCGTCAGCGACAGGTAAAGGCCCTGTGGGCTGGTCGTCGTGTCGCCGCCGATCAGCTGCGCGCCCCAGAGGCCGAGTTCATCGCCGAACGCTTCCGCAAACGCGGCGAGGTCCGCCTCCTCCCTGCCCCTCGGCCATCCGAGCGACAAGAGCGCCTCGCGCGGTACAGCCCCTTTCGACAGGATGTCAGACACATTCACCCGGACGAGCTTCCGGGCGATGCTCTCAATGGGGTCGGAAGACAGGAAATGGACGCCCTCGATCAACGCATCGGCCGTGATGATCATCGCATGATCCGTCATGGTCAGCGCCGCAACATCGTCGGAAAGCGCCGCCGCTCCCGGCGACGCCGCGAGTGGCTTGAAATACCTGGATATCCAGTCCCGTTCGCCCACGCTCACTCCGCCAGAGGATGTTTCACCCCATCCAGCACAACACCCCAGACCGGGATAGTCTCCCAATCCGCACCGGGCGTTTCCAGCGGGTTTGCGCCCAGGATCGTGAAGTCGGCGCGCTTGCCGGCTTCGATGGAACCGATCTCGCCCTCAAGGCCAAGCGCCCCGGCAGCGTCCAGCGTGATCGCCTCGAGGGCGTCATACGGCTGAAGCGCCATTTCCACTTCATAGGTGTCGCCCTCCCGCGTGGCACGGGTCATGTGGACACCGGCGGCCCGCAAGGGGCTCGGCGGCGCCAGCGGGGCGTCGCTGTGAACGGCAACCGGCACGCCGGCCGCTGACAATGCGCCCAGTGGTGAGATCCACTGCGCGCGGACGGCCCCGAGCGGTCCGGCATATTCCTTCGCCATATAGAACACATAATGGCTGGCCGCCGACACGCGCGCACCCAGCGCGCCGGCCTGCTCGACCTGCTCCGGCGAGAACAGGCCCCCATGTTCGATGACGAAACTGTTGTCGGAACCATCGGCGCGCAATTGTTCGAGCGCGTTGAGTGTCGCGTCCTGCGCCGCATCTCCGTTGGAATGGATATTCACGCCCAGCCCGGCATCCCAATAAGGCTGGATCGCAGGAACAAGCCCGTCCGGCCCACCGACCCAAAGGCCTTCCGAACCCTTGGACTGACCCGACAGGTAGCCCGGAGGCGAGAGGCGCATCGTCTGGCTGTAGAAAGCGGCATCCGTGAAGAACTTCACCCGCGGCAGGACAGGCGCCGGCGTCGGATGCGCCCCGCTCACCATGTCGAGCACCGCCTGCACCTTCGCATCGCCATAGGTCCGCTCCAGTGAGCGGTATTCCGGCACAAGATAGAGGTGATACCCCGCCTCCTGCGCGCTTCCCCAGTTCGCGCGCATATTGGCGTCTTCCATGTCCCAGCCAAAGAGGCCGTAAGCCATTTCGGCTGTCGTCGTAACGCCTGCTTCGCGCAGCATTTTCGAGAAGCCATGGAAGCCAGCCGACACATTGTCCGGTGCCAGGATCACGCTCGCAAACGCCTGGGTCACGAGCAGTGCGGCATCCTCATAGATCCGCCCTGTCAGTTCGCCTGCCTCATCCAGGTCGACGCCGTGGAATTTCTCCGCCAGCGCAGGCGTGAAACCGGCCACCTTGATGGCCGCGCTGTTCAGATAGAAATCGTGTGAGGAATAGTGCCAGACGACCAGCGGCTGGTCAGGCGCGATGGCGTCGAGATCGGTCCGCGTCAGGTCGCCATGAACCAGATTGTGAAAGCCGTACACGACGACCGGCTTCTCCGGATCGGAAGCGGCAACGATGTTGCCCAGCTCGGCAAGAAACGCCTCACGCGTCGGCAGGCCCATCTTCATCCCGCTGGGGGTCGCCATCGGCCATGGCGGCGTGATCGGCAGGTTATACTGAAGCGCACCGAGCACGACATGCACGTGCGGGTCGATCAGGCCCGGCACGATGACCTGTTGCTCGAAGCTCGTATCCACCACTGCGGCAGGCATCGCACGGGTCAGCCCGGCAGTCGTCCCGGTCGCAACGATCCGGTTTCCGGAAACGGCGACGGCTTCCGCGACATTGCCCTCGCCCGCCATCGTGACGACGGCCTTCGCCGGGTAAATCACGACGCCTTCGCCGGGTTTCGGATCCTTAGCCGGCGCAGCGCACGCAGCCACGCAAATGGCTGCCGCCATCATCATGTATTTCATCGGGCCCTCCCCCTGTTCTTTACAGGAAGCGTGGCGCGGGCCGGTCCCGAATGCAAGCTTGGTCAGAGACCTTCGCGGCCGATTGCGTAGAAGCGTTCCGCCCGTTGCCGGCGAAGCTCGGCCGGCGAAAGCCCGTCGAGTTCCTTCAACGCCGCATCGAGCGCCTTCGCAGCCGTCGCCATCGCACGCTGAGGATCACGGTGGGCGCCACCCACGGGCTCCTTGACGACATCGTCGATCACCTTCGTGCGCAGCAGATCCGGCGCGGTGATCTTCATGGCTTCTGCCGCGTCCTTCGCCTTGCCTGCGTCCCGATAGAGGATCGACGCGCAGCCTTCCGGCGAGATCACCGAATAGATCGCGTGCTCCATCATCAGCACCTTGTTGGCGGCCGCAATGCCGATGGCGCCGCCGGACATGCCTTCGCCGATGATCAGGGTCACGAAAGGAACGCCCAGGGTCAGGCCGCGCTGTGTGCCGCGCGCAATCGCTTCGGCCTGCCCGCGCTCCTCGCCGCCCTTGCCGGGATAGGCACCCGCCGTGTCCGGAAAGCTCAGGACAGGCAGGTTGAACTTTTCGGCCAGGTCCATCAGGCGCACGGCCTTGCGGTAGCCTTCCGGGTGAGCCATGCCGAAATTGTGCTTCAGGCGCTTCTCGGTCGTGCGGCCCTTTTCATGGCCCATGATCACGACGGGACGGCCCTTGAACCGCGCGAGACCACCAATCACCGCCTCGTCGTTGCCATAGACGCGGTCGCCTGCAAGCTCCTCGAAATCCTCGAAAACGGTCTCGACGAAGTCGCTGAAATGCGGGCGGTCGGGATGGCGGGCAACCAGCGTCTTCTGCCAGGCGCTGAGATCCGAGTAGGTGTCTTTCAACAGCTTCTGGGACTTCGCTTTCAGCTTGGTCAGCTCGTCCGACAGCGACGGACCATCCTTGCGGCCCGACAGCGCTTCCAGTTCGGCGATCTTGGATTCGAGTTCCGCAATCGGCTTTTCGAAATCGAGATAAGAGACTTTCATGGGCAGTAACCTAGCAACGGCCGGCTGACTCGCCTAGTGCCGACCTCAGAAGAGCACGCCCTGCATTTTCGCGATGGCCGGCAGGATGAGCACCCCCAGAAGCACCGGAAACACGAACAAAATCAATGGTAAGGTCAGTTTCGCCGGCAGGGCCATGGCTTTTTCTTCTGCCATCAGGATACGCCGCTGGCGCATGTCTGCCGAGAAAATCCGCAGCGTGGCGCCGAGACTGGTGCCCATTTCCTCGGCCTGGCGCAGCATGGTTGCAAGCGAGCCGGCCTCTTCCAGGTTCATCCGATCGGCGAAGGATCGCCAGGCCGTCTTGCGCGACTTGCCGGCGCGCAGCTCCAGCGACAGCGTTTTCATGTGGCCTGCAATGATCGGGTGCCGCAGTTCCAGTTCCTCACCGACACGCTGCACCGAAGCGTCCAGGCTGAGCCCCGCTTCGACGCAGGCGACCATCAGGTCCATCATGTCCGGGAATCCCTGCGAGCACTGGGTCTGCCGGGCAGAAATCAGGTTATCGACATAGAACGAAGGCGCCACCAGCCCTATGACAAGAAGCGCGACGCTCGCAAACAGAGGGACAGTCGGCGGAAATCCCGAGAGGTAAGGCAACGCAAACAGAAGCAGGACCTGCGGAACGATCACGCAGATCAGCCGGGCAAGATAGTACTGCCCGACAGCGCTCGGATGGGTCAGCCCGGCAAGCTGTAGCCGCGCCCGCGCTGCGCTGACCGTTTCCTCATTCGTCGGCGCGGCCTTGTCTGCGACCTTGAGCACGAACCCGTCGAGCGGACTGACACGCGCCCGCGGCTCCATGAAGCTCGTACCCCGCCGCTCCAGACGGCGTTCGACGTCTTCCTTCGCCTTCGCATTGCGCCAGACAGAGAGAATCCCCGGCACGGCAATGCCAATCGCCGCGACCAGCATGAGCGCTGGAAGCCAGATATCCGCAAGAGCAAGACCGAAGATCATCACACCCGCCTACATCTTGAAATTGATCATCTTGCGCATGACCAGGTTGCCGATGAACATCCAGATGAAGAGCCCCGGGAAGGAGTACTGGATCAGCGGCTTGTCGATCACGTCGCCATAGAATTCCGGACGCAGCAGGTGGATCGCCAGCATGACAATGAACGGTGCTGCCGTAAGGATCATCGCAGACGCCCGGCCTTCCGATGACGCCGCCCGAACCTTCAACCGCATGGTCTGCCGTTCACGGATGGTCGATGTATTGGCCTTCAGAAGTTCCGTCAGGTTGCCACCCGTCTTTTCCTGAAGGCGGACCGTCGCTGCGAACAGTTCCACGTCCGGATCGCCGGCGCGCTCGGCCATGCGCTGCACGGCATTGGTCAGCGACATGCCGTACGACACCTCGTCGGCGGTCATCCCGAACTCGGTTCCGATCGGGTCGGGCATCTCACGTGCCACCAGCGCGATGGCGGTTGCAACGGGATGGCCGGCCTCAAGGCTCCGGCAGGCAATCTGCATCGCATCCGGAAGCTGCGACGCCAGTTTCTTCATCCGCTTTCCGGCCACCATCTTCAGCGCAATGATCGGCGCCAGGGCAAAGATGGCGATGGCGAGGCCGCTCGCCGTAAGGATCCCGCCGGCATATTTCATATAGGCAAGGCCGACGACGGCACCGGCAGCGCCCGACATCAGGAACCACCGCAAGGGCTGGTACGGCAGGCCCGAGCGCACGACCAAATGGTTGAACCATTGAAGCGGCATCGCGAAATTGCCGAGTTCATCGAGCCCCCGGCTCTTGCGAAGCTCGATCATCGCCTCGCTCGTGGACTCGAAGCGCTCGTTGAATTGCAGCCGCCGGTTCACGATACGCTGGGTCTGCGCTGTCGTGACAAGGCCCATCACGGCCTGGATCGCCAGGAAAAAGGCCCCTGCCGCCATGACCACCGGGATCATGAGCGTCACATTGAGACTGGAAAGGTCAGGCAAACCCGGCAAACGCTGCTCCCTAGAAGCGTGTGGACGGATCGAACATGCCGGGCGGCATGTGCACGCCGCGGCGTTCCATTTCATCGAGGAATTTCGGACGCAGGCCCGTCGCCGCGAAATGCCCTTCGACCTTGCCGTCGTCACGCGTACCGGTGCGCACGAACTGGAAGATCTCCTGCAGCTGGACAACCGAACCCTCCATGCCGGTAATCTCGGCAATCGACATGACTTTCCGCGAACCGTCCGAAAGGCGTGACGCCTGGACAATGAAGTTCACGGCCGAAGCAATCTGCCCACGGATTGCCTGCTCCGATATTTTCATGCCCCCGATCATCACCATCTGTTCGAGGCGGGTCAGCGCATCGCGCGGGTTGTTGGCGTGGATCGTCGCCATCGAGCCTTCATGGCCGGTGTTCATGGCCTGAAGCATGTCAAATGCCTCCTCGCCGCGGACCTCGCCCAGGATAACCCGGTCCGGACGCATGCGCAGGGCGTTCTTGACCAGCTCCCGCTGCCGGATCTCGCCCTTGCCTTCGATATTCGGCGGGCGCGTTTCCATGCGCGCGACGTGCGGCTGCTGCAGCTGCAGTTCGGCCGCGTCCTCAATCGTGATCAGTCGCTCATCGGGACTGATCGCAGACGACAGCGCATTCAGCAGGGTCGTCTTGCCGGAACCGGTACCGCCGGAAATCACGGTGGATGCCCGGCACTTGACCGCGCCGAGAATGAAATCGGCGACCGGACGCGGAATGGCCCCGAACTCGACCAGTTTGTCGATGGTCAGCGGGGACTTGGAGAATTTCCGGATCGACACCAGCGGTCCGTCGATGGCGATCGGCAAGACGGCGGCGTTGACGCGGCTGCCATCGGCAAGGCGCGCGTCGACCAGCGGCTGGCTTTCGTCCACACGTCGGCCAACAGCGGAAACGATACGCTGCACGATGCGCAGCAGGTGATCGTTGTCGGCGAACCGCACCGGTGCCAGCTGGAGCTTGCCGTGACGCTCGACATAGACCTGGTCGCATCCGTTGATCAGGATGTCGGCGATGGATTCGTCCTTCAGGAGCGGTTCGATCGGACCAAGGCCGGTCATCTCGTCCATCACGGCATCGGCAAAGGAGGCTTCCTCCGCAGCAGAAAGCGCCATGTCTTCCTTGCGGATGATTTCGGCGATGATGCTGCGCACGCGCCGGCGAAGCGTTTCGTCGTCGAGCTTCTCCAGTGCCGAGAGATCGAGCACGTCGATCAGCTGGGCATGAACCTTGAGCTTGGCATTGAGCAGGTCGAAGCCGCCCGTCTCCTGCTTGCCGCGTGGCGCGGCCGGTTGCGGGGCCGGACTGGCCGTTGCCGCCGGAGTAGACTGTGTCTGTGCAGGCGCCTGAGTGGCGGTGGAAAATCCGAAACGGCTCATCCGCGGCGTCTCCGCTTGGTTTCAACTGGCATCGCGGCCTGCGCCTCTTCCGGCAGGAGCATCTGAACAAGGCGCGAGACATCGGCGACGAGAGGGCTTTTCGGAACGACTTCCGCAATCGGCCGCCCGAGATTGACAGCCGTACGCGCGGCATCCCAGTCGGACGTGATTGTGGAATCTATCTTCCGGTCGATGGCGCTCTCCGCCTTGTCCAGCGCGAACTCGGCACGCAGCCTTTTCTTCTGGAACATGCGGTTCAGAACCAGCTTCGTCGGCGTCCGCTCCCGGCGCAGGACGTCGATTTCGCGGCACATGTCTGCGGCGGCGTGGAGGCTCGGCACCGTCAGCTCGCTGATGACAATTGTCTCATCGACCGCACCCAGTACGGCCTTCGTCCACGGCATCATGTGCCGCGGCACGTCGACGATCGTGTATTCGAACACGCTGCAGGCGACGTCCAGCAGGCGAAGGATCGCCGGCTCGCTGGCAAGCGCGTCGCCGTCAAGATTGCGCGGAGCGGCGATAACGGAAACACCGCTCTCGTGCTGGTAGCACCAGGCCGCAAGAAGACGCGGGTCGAGCCGGTCAGGCGCGGCCGACAGGGCGTTCAGGTCCAGCTTCGGCACCGCCTCGAGAAAAGACGTGGTCATCCCGTCCGCAACATTGAGATCCACCAGGCAGACCCGTCCGGGTCCGACACGGCGCGCCATCTCGAACGCACTCTCAATCGCCAGTGTGGTGACACCGGCGCCGCCGACAGCGCCCCTGAATGCCCAGCAGACGCTGGAGCCCGAAACGCCCTTGTTCACGACATCGCGGAATTTCGCGACCGCTTCTGCAATATCATCGGCTGTGGCAGAGTTGGGCAGGATGTCCGAGGCATCGAGCTTCATCAGCGCCCGCACCATATGGCCCGGGATCTGGTCCGAGAGAACGATCACCGCCGTCGAGGGACGATCCACGGCGAGTTTCAGCAGGAGCTGATCCCAGCCCGGCATGCCCTGCTCGAGCAGGATGATGCCGCTGCCGAATTTCAGCGCAGCTTCCGATACGGTCAGGCTGCTGAGATCCGCGAGCTCGACGCAGACTGGCCGCAGGGACGCCATGCGCTCGGCAGAGGCAAGCGCCGCGAGGTGCGGAATGATGCGATCTTCGCCCGCGGGACGCGGTGCTTGTGACTGGGCAGGCTGGGTCATCTCAGAGCGACTCCCCGGCACCGCTAACGGCAGACGGCGCAAGTTCCTTGCGTTTGCCTTCGTTCAGGGCACGCACCGCATTCGCTGCCCGGACGCCGGACGCAGATTGGTTATGCTCTGAGTTCGGAACGGACACGTCACGGATCGACTGTTCCGCGATATTGGTGCGCGTCGCTTCGCCCAGCAGGTAACGGTCGCGATTGTCGAGCGACGCGCAGGCCGGAAGGACGCAGAGCGCAAGAATTGCGAGGCTGAATTTCATCTTACCCATCTTTTTATCTCCTCCTCAATTCGAGAGTCGCGGCGTCGCCGTCTTGTCCATCAGGAAGAAGTCCGACTCCGTCGGCTCCCCGATCGTATCCAGCGGCGATGCAATCATGTCGGGGTGCGGCACCGGCTGGACGAGGCGCGGGGTCACGATGATGACAAGTTCGCTTTCGTTCCGCTGGTAGCGCTTCGACGAGAACAGGGTCCCCAGCACCGGCACGCTTCCGAGCCAGGGCGTCTGCCGGACATCGTTCGAATAATCGTTCTGCAGGAGACCTGCGACGGCAAAGGCCTGACCGTCACGCAACTCGATCGTCGTATCCGCCCGGCGAACGGAGATCCCCGGAATTTCGATATTGGCTGCCCGGATCCCGTTTGCGCGGTCGAGTGCAGACACTTCCGGACGCACACGGAGGTTCACAAGACCGTCGCCCAGAACCGTCGGCGTAAAATCGAGACCGACGCCGAATTTCTTGAACTCGACGGTAATCTCGCCATTGCGCGCCGCAACCGGGATCGGAAACTCGCCACCGGCGAGAAAGCTCGCCGTATCGCCTGACAGGGCAACAAGGTTCGGCTCTGCAAGCGTCCGGATCACACCCTTCTGCTCCAATGCGCGCAGGCGGACGTCAATGTTCTCGCCGCCGACATTCGTGAACACCGCCAGCGTCTTTTCCGCGAGCCCCGATATCGTTCCGGAATCGGTCGTGGCGACGACATCGTTCGCATTGATCGTATTGCCGAACCCGATCTCTTTCACCGCATTGCGGCTCGCTTCAAGGAAGCGGACTTCGAGTAGCACCTGCTGGCTTTGTCCGACCGAGAGACCGTTGGCGACACCGCCCGGCACATAGCGCTCGGCAACCTGTAGCGCCATTTCCGCGGCGGCCGCTGTGGTCAGCTTGCCATCGAGGAACACGCCATCATGAACCGGATAGACCTGAATGTCCTCACCCGGCAGAAGATTGGAAAGATCGGTCCGCAACTCGTCGAGGCCGAGTTCAACCTCGACATCGATCAGTTCCGCAATCTTGCCGTTCGATCCATAGACAAGAACCGTGGTCGATCCGGGCTGCTTGCCGCGCAGGAAGAAAGACTGGTTGGACGTCGCCATGGCCTCGGCAATTTCCGGGTCGGCGACAACGAGCGTCGAGAAAGGCGCGTCGGCCTCGACGACCGCGGAACGGCCTTTCTCCACGACGAGCATTGCCGCGTCGGGACCGGCAGTCCGCTGCGTCCAGGCCGTCGCGGCAGGCACCGAAAATACCAGTGCCGCCAGCCCTGCCAGTATCATGCGATTGAAGGTTACCATCAGCCTGCCACCTTTTTCGGAGGATTGCCTTCACTCACCGGCGCGGAAACCTCCGTCTCCTCGCTGCCGTTTATCACTCGAACCCGGGCCGTCGTTGGCGACGCCTTGCGCGGAGCGCTGCGGACAACCGCCGGCTTCCGCGGCTCCTCCGTCCGGGCTTCCACAACCAGTTCCGCTTCCTCGTCCCGGCCGATCAGCGCAAGGCCGAGCGCGCCGCGCTGGCTCGCCGCACCGAGCGCCAGCGAGCCTTCGGGCGTCACTTCCAGCGTCACCGTGTTTGACGGCAGCGCACCTTCAAGGTTTGGATCGAAGGTCTGGTCGACAGCCAGAACCGTAACATTGCGCAGCACCGGCCGTGCGATCAGGTCGCCGGAGATGCGCATGTCCTCGTTCCCGCGGGCATAGGTATCGCCCTGCCCGTCGCGCGGGATGAATTCGTTCACGTCCACGCGGTCGCCCGGCAGCACGAAGCCCGCAACGCCCGTATCGTTCTTGACGACGATCGAGACGGCCCGCATGCCCGGCTTGATCGCGCCTGCCAGCGTCAGCGACGCACCGCTCGTGTCGAGTTTCTCGAGCATGATCGGCTCGCCGGCAACGATCAGTCCGCGCGCATAGGCCTTGGGCGGAACATCTTCCGGCGCAGCGAGCACGCCCTCCGGAATGATGTTCTCCGGCCATTCCATGCGCTTCAGCATGGACGCGTCGATCAGTGTGCCGGTCTCGATCGTATCCGCCGCCACCATCACACCGGCCAGCTGCACCACCGGTCTGTTGGACGCCGCTTCTGCACCCGAACCGTCGCGCGTCATGTAGTGCCGGCCGAGCCAGACTGCGCCCGCTCCCAGCACAATCGACAATCCAAGGCTGATTAAGGGTGTCGCCTTCATTGTTTTTTCCCTCACTGCGCCGTTCTGGCGCGCCTGCTCTGCCTGTCATGCTTAAGGGGCAGACGGTAAGGTCCGTTGAAGACGTGCGGGAAAATCTGGAAACTTGGCGGAACGACGCGTTAACCACGCAGCAAGGTGAATTAACCGGTGGCAAACCATAAACACCGAATTGCGGTGCGGGTTTTGCGCTTTTCCGCCTGCAATCTGATCACGCACCAGGATCCGTGCGCGGAAGACCTGCGGCCAATTAATGACGAATGGTGGACGCGCGCCCTGTCGTTCAGGCCGCCGTCAGGACCCTGGCATACAATTCCGCGTCCACGTTGCCGCCCGTCACCAGGACGCCGACCGACTTGCCCCGCAGATCATCCGGGAGGCCGCCGATGACAGTGGCCAGCGCTGCCGTACCGCCAGGCTCTGCAACGATCTTGAGATACAGGAAAGCCATCCGCATCGCCTCGGCGACGTCCGCGTCCGTCACCGTCAGGCCGCCTGCCAGCAATCGCCTGCCGATCGCGAACGTGATATGCCCCGGCTCCGGTGTCAGGATCGCATCGCAGAAGGACCGCGTACCGGGCGCATTCCGTTCGATCCGGCCGCTCTTCAGCGAGCGCGCCCAGTCGTCATGCTCTACAGGCTCGGCAGTCCAGATTTTCGTTGCCGGCGACACGCCCTCGAAGGCCAGCGCCACCCCGGTGATCAGGCCGCCACCCCCGGCGCAGCAGATCAGGTGATCGAGCGGCGTCCCCGCCTCGGCCATCTGTTCGGCGAATTCGAGCCCCGCCGTGCCCTGCCCGGCGATGATATACGGATCGTCATAGCTCGGTACGAGCACGGCGCCGCGTTCCCGTGCGATCCGAGAGGCGATCTCCTCGCGGTCTTCCGTCGTCCGGTCGTAAAGGTAAACCTCGCCGCCGTCCGCGCGAACGCCGTTGACCTTAACGGCCGGCGCATCCGAGGGCATCACGATCAGGGCCGGCATGCCGAGGAGCCGTGCCGCCCTTGCGACACCCTGCGCATGATTGCCGGAAGAAAACGCGACAACCCCGGCTGCCCGCTGCGCCGGCGCGATCTGGCGCAACCGGTTGGTCGCCCCGCGTATCTTGAAGCTGCCCGTCTCCTGCAGGCACTCCGCCTTCACGAAGACGCGCGCGCCCGCCTTCGCATCGATGGCGTCATGACGCAGCACCGGCGTGCGCCGGACGAGACCATGGAGCCGCTGGGAAGCAGCGACCACGTCGGCATGGGTAGGCAGGGAATCAGGAACCATGGCGCCCTGCATAGCGCGCCAGGCGGCCGGCGGAAATCCGCCCTAGAGTGCGGCAGCGGCCTTCCGCACCAGCTCGCGGGCTCCGTCGGCGGTTTCTTCATTGGCCAGCGCGTAGGCCAGCACCGCCTCGAAATACCCGACCTTGGAGCCGCAGTCATACGGCGCGCCTTCGAATTCGTAGGCATAAAAGGCCTGCTGCTCCATCAGGCGGGCCATGGAATCCGTCAGCTGGATTTCGCCGCCCGCGCCTTTGCCCTGGTCGGCCAGCAGGCCGAAGATTTCGGGCTGGAGAATGTACCGGCCGGTGATCGCCAGGTTCGATGGCGCGGACTCGACCGGCGGCTTTTCCACCATGCCCGACATCCGGATCAGGCGTCCGTCGCGCTCCACAGGCGCGATCACGCCATACGAGGAAACACGCTCCTGCGGCACCGGGTCGACCGCGATGATATTGCCGCCGACCTTGTCATAGGCGTCCACCATCTGCGCGAGGCACGAGGGTTTACCCTTCACCAGCACGTCCGGCAGCAGGATCGCGAACGGCTCGTTTCCGATCACGTCACGGGCACACCAGATCGCGTGGCCCAGGCCAAGCGGTTCCTGTTGCCTGACAAACGTGGCCGTACCGGCCGGCAGGCGGGTCGCTTCGACCTGCTGCAGGATCTTGTCCTTGCCCTTCGCCTTCAGCGACGCTTCCAGTTCGTAGGAATGATCGAAATAGTCCTCGATGGCGCCCTTGTTGCGGCCCGTCACGAAAACAATGTGCTCGATCCCGGCTTCCAGCGCTTCATCGACCACATACTGGATGGCAGGACGGTCCACGACGGGCAGCATTTCCTTCGGAATGGCCTTCGTTGCCGGCAGCACCCGTGTGCCAAACCCCGCGACCGGAAGAACTGCCTTTCTTACGCGCATGACGAATCCATTTCTCGTGTGTCAGGTGAAACTCTGCGGCGTTTCATAAGCAAATTGCCTGCCAAGGTCATCCCTTGCAGGTGCTATGGGCCTTGAAGGTCCGGCTTCAGTGCGACGTCAGCAGGCTCAGAGCCGCGATGCTCATGGACAGGCACATGACCAGAACGGTCGCCAGCGTCGCCCGGAGCGACAGTTGTTTCGGGCGTTGAAGGCGGTCGGCCAGTTCGGTCTGCAGCTTGCGGGCCGGAGAATGCACGCGCTGGTTGGCCTTGCCATCCGGATAGCGCACATGCCCCTGAAGGGCCCGGCTGGGGGTGCCCTCGTCCTTTTTCGGATCGTGGTTCGGTTCCTGTGGGGCCCTGACTGCGGACACGGCTTACTCCTGAAAACTCCAGGCATCTGCCCACACAGTCACTAAGGCTTGGCTAACGATATCCGAACTATTCGATCCAAGCGGGACTAAATCCGTTCGAGGACGCCACCCGCCCTACGGCGGACATGAAACACGTCCGCAAGGACATCTTCGCCGAGCGCGACCGCAGGCGCCGCATCGCGAACGATCCGCCCCTGATGCAGAACCACCATCCGGCCGCAGTAACGCGCCGCCAGATCGAGATCATGCACGGCAACCAGGACCGTCCGGCCGGATGCCACCTCTTCCGACAGCACATCCATCAGGCCGATCTGGTGTTCGATGTCGAGCGCCGCGGCCGGCTCATCCAGCAACAGGACATGCGCCTCGCTCGCCAGGATGCGCGCCACATGCAGACGGGCGACTTCGCCGCCGGACAGCTCGTTCACACCCCGCCCGCGCAGGTGACCGGCGGACATCCGCTCCATGGCGCGGTCGACCGCATTCTTTCCAGCCTCTTCGAGCCGCGCATACACGCCCGCACCGGATGCGTAGCGCCCGAGCGCGACGAGGTCCTCGCCCCGCAGGTTCCAGGCGACCGGCCGCACCTGCGGCA
>ERZ795053.2713-NODE-2713-length-20954-cov-6.932389_pt1 | contig 20954 bp, 18 predicted proteins | sample MGYA00375137_ERZ795053 | MGnify/ENA primary metagenome ERZ795053 (study PRJEB30182, sample SAMN05720284) | activated sludge metagenome | isolation source: Anaerobic digester | place: Hong Kong | collected 2014-12-17 ...
GCTTACTATATGGAACACAAGGTATTGCAAGCCGAGGCCATGAAGGCGGCCAAGGCCCGCATACTGGAGGTAGCGGCAGCGTTTGAAAAGATTTCCGGACGCCGATATGGCTTGTTGGAGGAATATCGAATGGAAGATGCCCAGCTTGCGGTGGTATTGATTGGGTCCAGTGCGGGGACAGCCAAAGCAGCGGTCGACAAGCTGCGAGACGAAGGAGTCAAGGCCGGATTGGTCAAAATCAGAGTGTTTCGTCCTTTCCCGGGAGAAGAATTGGCCCGGGCCTTGGCGGAAACCAAGGCTGTCGCCGTGATGGACAAATCCGAGGGTTTTTCCGCCAATGGTGGTCCCTTGTTTGCCGAGACCCGCAGTGCCTTGTACGATTTGCCGCAGCGACCGCACATGATCAATATCGTTTACGGTCTGGGTGGTCGTGATTTTAAAACCAAGGATGTAAAAAAAGTATTTGCCCGGCTAGCCGGAATTGCGACGACTGGGGAGATTGGACCGATCTATACGCACTTGGGACAAAGGTCAAGGGAGGATCAGGCATGAGCACAATATATAATCTAAAACACGAAGTGGAAAAGCCGGTGCGACTCACCGGAGGTCATCGGCTTTGCGCCGGCTGTGGTGCCGGGGTGGTTGTCTCCGGAGTGCTGCGGGCATTGGATAATGAGGATCGGGCGGTGGTGGTCAATGCCACCAGTTGTTTGGAGGTTTCGACCTTTATGTATCCGTATACCGCCTATATGGACAGCTATATTCACTCTGCTTTTGAAAACGCGGCTGCGACTTGTTCCGGCGTAGAGGCCGCTTATAACGCATTGAAACGCCGCGGCAAGGTGGACGGGATCGTCAAGTTTATCACTTTTGCCGGAGATGGGGGCACCTATGATATCGGCTTTCAGTCTCTGTCCGGTGCAATGGAACGCTGGCATGACATGGTTTACGTCTGCTATGACAACGAAGCGTATATGAACACCGGGATCCAGAGATCTTCCTCCACGCCTGGTTTTGCCCGCACCACCACCACGCCGGTCGGCTCCGTGGGGCAGGGCAAGAAGCAAAACAAGAAAGACCTGACGGAGATCATGGTTGCCCATGGCATCCCTTATGTAGCCCAGACTGCTCCGCTGGGAAATTTTAAGGATTTGCACACCAAAGCCAATAAAGCCATTTATACCGAAGGCCCTTGTTTTCTGAATATACTGTCCCCATGCCCTCGTGGCTGGGAGTATCCCATGGCCAAACTGGCAGAAATTCTAAAGCTCGCAGTTGATACTTGTGTCTGGCCGCTTTATGAGGTGGAGGAAGGTTCGTGGCGGATTAGTTATACGCCTAAAAAGAAGTTGCCGGTGGAGGATTTTCTCCGGCCACAGGGCAGATTCCGCCATATGTTTCAGAAGGGCAATGAGTGGATGCTGGAAGAAGCGCAAACTTATGTAGATCAAAAATGGGAACGATTGCTGGAACGTACAGGTTCTTAAACAATTGACCAGAAATATGGTAATAAATACAAATCAATGATATGATAACTGTTAACAAGGAGGTTTTGCCTATGGAACAGACAATGTTTTCAAATGAGGTGATTTTGTCCTGGCTCCAGTATTTTTCTCAAAATGTTGATATCAATCTGGCAAAACTAAAGATGCTGGACATTACCGGAAAAAACAAGAACCTAATCCCTACCGTCATGACCAACCGGGCTGTATTGGTCTTTACAGATGCGGGACATCCGGATATCTTCTACGATATGTGGAATTCGGAACTGGGTGACTGTGAAATCTGGTACAACGAAGGTTCCGAGCCATCCGGTGAAATAAAGCACAACAAAGTCTCGGACATGATCAATCGCGGGATCAATGCATCGGCAGCCATGTTGATTCTCAATCCTGACGCAGCTACCAATTACCAGGTGGGCTTGGAAAACAGCCGTTTCTCATGCGGCTCGGTACAGTATGTCTGCCGGGAGGTGCGTGCCATCATCATGAACAAGCTCAATCCGGCTGATCAGGACAATATATGTATTATCTCAGGGGAGAGTATTGCGGTGGAGGCTGCCATGATTGCAGCTGAGGGCAATATCATTGCAGTAGAATATGACCGTCATGATCGTAACACGATGAAATGCAATATTGAGAAATTTGGTCTGAACAACGTTGTCATCGTTGAGTCTTTGGCCGATGGGATTCTGGCAGGATTGCCGGTGCCTAATAAAGCTTTTATTGTGGCTTCTCCCCGGATTGACAGCGAAATCAAGAGTTTGCTGGTGGTTAATCCGAGCATGGACATTGTGGTTTATACATTGGACTTCGAGATTTTGACCGCTCTGCCTTCATTATTCAGGGAAAACGGCTTGGAACGTACCGAAGCCATTCATACGGCAGTCTCCCGGGTCAACAGTAAAAAAATGATGGAGCCTTTCCCAGCCCCTTGGATTGTTTCTGCCAAAAGCATCAAAGTGTAAGCTGGCGTACTGCATCACAATCCAGAGAAATGATATGGTTTAACCAGGAACCGCACCCGATGATCCGGGTGCGGTCAGTTTTTAAGGGTTTTTTAACTTTTCGTTACCAAATTTCCAATCCGACTGGACAGTGATCACTTCCCAGGACATCTGTATAGATCATGGCATCTTTTATCTGATCCTTGATTCCCCCTGATACCAGAAAATAATCAATTCGCCAGCCTACATTCTTTTCCCGGGCATTAAACATATAGGACCACCAGGTATAGGCACCTGCCTGATCAGGATGGAGAAAACGGAAAGTATCGATAAAACCTGATGCAATCAACTCCGTCATCTTTTCCCGCTCCTGGGGAGAAAAGCCGGCGCTGTTGTGATTGGATTTGGGATTTTTAATATCGATTTCCTGGTGCGCCACGTTAAAATCTCCGCAGACAATCACCGGTTTATTCTGTTTGAGCCTGGTTAAGTGTTCCTGAAAATCATTCTGCCAGGCCAGACGATAGTCAAGCCGGGCAAGGCCGCGTTGGGCATTGGGTGCGTAGGCATTAACCAGATAAAAATCATTATATTCAAGCGTTATGATGCGGCCTTCTGTGCCATGTTCAGGCTGCTCGAGGTCCAGCATGACGGATTGCGGTTTAAGCCGGGAAAAAATTGCGGTTCCTGAATAGCCTTTTTTCTCTGCGCTGTTCCAGAACATTTCATAACCCTCTAACATAATGTCTGCCTGTCCGGGTTGCATTTTGGTTTCCTGAATGCAGCATATATCAGGCTGTTCAGCCAGGAAAAAGTCCATAAATCCTTTATTCAGACAAGAACGCAGTCCGTTTACATTCCAGGAAATAAGTTTCATATCTTTCTCCTTTAGCGTTATAGGTATGAATATTATACAACAGTTGATTCCCTCATTGTTTAGGTATTACTACCCTTATTTAATACTTTTTTTGTTTTGAATTTGTCCATTGTGAACGTCGATCTGAAAAACCCGTCCATAAAAGTCTGAGACCCGGAGTGTTTTGTCATCATCAATAAAAAGGTTTTCAAACGGAAGCGGATCTTTCACCCAGTGACCCGGGTCCTCAACCTGCCAATCAATTTCACCGGATGGTTTAACGGCATAAAGATTTCTGGACATAGGATCATCCAGAGGGATGGACAGAAGCACAATGTACAAATCATTTGCCATTTTCACGGAGCGAATGTCGTATGAAAAAACAATTTTTTGTTCCGGCAAGAGTAGAGATGAACCGTTTACAGCAAAGCAATTGCGCATCATTTTATCACTGCTCATGGGAGAGGCCTTTCGTGTAAAAATTCCCCAGTGCGTTGTCCCATGAGATCAAATTGTATGCCGCCTCCATTGCCCCAGCCCTCATTCCGGTTGGTTAGTCCGCTATGCAGATGGGTGCCGGCTTTTATGATGACATCTACCTGATAGACTGGCACTGCCGGCAAAGCAAAGAGATCCTTGATCTGTTCTGGTGCAAGCCCTTCAATATCCCTGCTCTTCATCAACCAGCCCCCATATTTGCCGGAGACATTGCCATCATTCTTGCCTTGGTGGACGTAAGCAGCAATTGTATGTGGTAGAATACACATAAAGCTATGATGCCAATGAGATGGAAGTGATACAATGAGTCAGGTCCGATTGATTGAAATCAAGGAAGAAATATTATTTGCGAATCGTCATCGTGCGGATGAAATAAGAGAAAAACTTCGCCGTAACCGGGTTTTTATGCTCAATTTGATGGCATCGCCCGGAGCCGGCAAGACCAGCCTGATTATCGAAACCGTTCGTCGCCTGAAAGATGTTTTTCGAATCGCTGTAATCGAGGGTGATATCGATTCAATGGTGGATTCGGAAAAAGTCTCGGCGGAAGGGGTTCCAACGGTACAACTGCGCACCGGCGGTGCCTGTCATCTGGATGCACCGATGATCCACCTGGCATTAAAAACCATGGATTTGGAAAACATTGATTTGATCATTATTGAAAACATTGGCAACCTGGTTTGCCCGGCTGAATTTGATACCGGAGCGGTTATGAAAGCGATGATTCTTAGTGTGCCGGAGGGGGATGACAAGATATTAAAATATCCCCTGATGTTCTCGGTCTGTGATGCCCTGGTGGTGAGCAAGACTGATTATCTGGAGGGACCCGGGGCGGATTTTTGTATAGATCGCTTGCGTAATCGTGCCGGCGCGCTGGCGCCGACAATGAAAATGTTTCAAACTTCGTGCCGGACTGGAGCCGGATTGGATGAATGGTGCGCATGGCTTGCCAAGGAAATTACAGATTTCATGGCAGCCAATGACAATGATAAATCACTGCCGGAAGATTGATAATGATCATCGTTCCAACCGGAAAGGTTTCGAACATATGAGGATGAGTTGATTCTTTATTTTATTGTGATTAGAATTTATCTTGTAATATAACCAGATGTACTAATCGAATACTGTTCATCATTTTGAGAGGTCTTTATTCAGGCTTCTGAGAGTCCCCGCAGTTGACCAGGTTTTTTATTTTGTTTTATAGGAGTCATTTATCGATGGATCGAACTGAAGAAATGCGTTCAGGGAGTCTGGGCCGCCTGCTGTTCAAGTTTTCGCTGCCGGCGATTGTTGGTATGCTGGTAAACTCCCTTTATAATGTAATTGACAGGATATTTTTAGGTCGGGGAATCGGTCAATTGGCCATCGCTGCCACCACCGTAGCGTTTCCCATGATGACCATCCTCATGGCCGTTTCCATTCTCATCGGTGTTGGCGCCACTGCCTTGATATCCATCCGCCTGGGGGAACAGCGCAAGGAAGAAGCCGAGAAAATAGCCGGTAATGCGGTGGTCATGATCATGCTGCTGCCAGCCTTGTGTGCAGTGTTTTTCTTTTTATTTACCGAGCCGGTGCTGATTTTCCTGGGGGCCAGTCAGGAAGTGTTGCCCTATGCCAAGGATTTTACTGAAATTATTATGTTGGGCTCGGTTTTTGGCTCTTTTAGCATGGGGGTCAATAATTTCATCCGCGCGGAAGGCAACCCCAAGGTGTCGATGTACACGCAATTATTGGGGGCATTTTGCAATGTGATCTTAAACTATGTGTTTATTTTTAAATTTGGCTGGGGGATGAAAGGCTCGGCTTTCGCGACGGTGTTGGCGCAGTTTATTTCTGCCCTGTGGGTTTTAAGCTATTTTCTTACCGGCAGAAGCCTGGTCAAGCTCAAACTCAGCAATATGCGGTTGCAGTGGCCTATTCTAACCAGCATTATGGCAATCGGCTTTGCGCCTTTTGCCATGCAGCTTGCTGCCAGTGTGCAACAGGTGATTCTGAACCGGACGTTGATGGTTTATGGCGGAGACATTGCTTTGTCAGCGATTGGTATTATTATGAGTGTAGCGACTTTGCTGTTTATGCCGGTTTTAGGGGTATCTCAGGGAGCGCAGCCCATAATCGGCTACAACTATGGTGCCCAACAGTATGACCGGGTCAAGGGAACCTGGAAACTGGCGGTTCTGGCCGGAACCGCGATTGCCCTGACCGGGTATGTGACCATACATATCTGGCCTGAGCAATTGGTGGGGCTTTTCAGTGAAGGAGACACTGCGCTGACTGCGCTGACCACCCACGCCATGTTGGTCTATATGGCCCTGATTCCGCTGATTGGTTTTCAAATCGTCAGTTCAACTTATTTTCAGGCGGTTGGCAAGGCGCGCCAGGCAGCTGTTCTTAGTTTGTCGCGTCAAATCTTGTTCTTTATCCCCTTGTTGCTCATTTTGCCGCGTTTTTGGGGGGCAGAAGGGGTGTGGCGTTCGGCACCGATTTCAGATTTACTAGCGGTTTGTCTGTCCGCAACAATGATGTTCTTTGAAATGAGGAGTCTAAGGAAGACTGCATTAAACCATCCAGCAATAAAACAACTGGGCGATGAACCGATCAAGTAATCGTAATTGTTGACTCCGTTATTGAAGGGTTCAATTCATAATATTCCGGTTATTAAATGAACGGATCAAATTCAATCTGGAGAGATCTCCTTCTGTGATTTGGGCGAGAAGATTCTCTGGTCCGAGCAATTGATCACGAATAGCTTCATCCTGCAAGCCTTGTTCTCCCAGCATGATGACTTGTTGCCGGATGTCCTGCCACCAGTCAAGTTTGGCCTGCATTTTATGCCATCCGTCTTTGAAAACCCGACCGGAGCAGCAGAATATGGTGTCAAATTGATATCGCAGCAGGCATTCCAGGGATTTGATACTCAGATGGATATCTTCATCGCTGCGCAGTTGTTTCACTTTTTCTCCCAAGAAAAGATCCCCGCTGAAAAGCCACCCCTGCTCCTCTTCCAGCAGACAGATATGATCGACCGAATGTCCGGGTGTATGGATGACCTTAAAGAGGTAATGGCGGCTTGATAAATATTCTCCCAAAGGATTGCAGCGGGATGCCGGGGGATAATCCCATACCAGTTTTTGATAATCAAGCAAACGGTCCGTCCAGAGAGATGGATTTTCGATCAGCGCAACTGCTTTATCATGAGCAAAAATCGGTATTCCTTGCTTGTCCAGAAGATAATTGTTGCCGATATGATCCTCGTGATGATGTGTATTGATGACCTTTTCGACCACTAGGGAAGGGAAAATTTTTGCCGCCTCGTCAGTCACAGAATAAGGGCCGGTATCAAATAAAATCCCATCCACATAATAAGCTGCCATGCTGTATAACACTTGTCCATTGACTTCCTTGCCCATTTCCAATTGCATTACGTTGCCAAACGGAGACATCTTGATCAAGCCGATCCCTACTTCCCGTCAGATAATTTGCCAAGCAAGCTTCCTTTCCCTTCGTCTATCTATGATTGTACCATAATAGCATCACGCTGGTATAAAGAAGTGAACAACCTGAGAATTTTCCCTGTCGGTGAGGGGCTTGGTTCGTGTTATGATGTTTAATAGAGGGCATAAACATTTGTAAGTTTGAATAATGCTCTGTTGAGACAATACAATTATATATTCAACAAGAAAGAGGGGTTGACATGTTTATAGATCAAATAAAGGAAATCGCAGGTCAGAAAATCCATCATCCTGGAGTAATGGAAAACGTGATAAAAAAGGTTTTAATTGGTCCGAAGCAAGGCTGGGAAGGTTGGACGATGCGGCAGTTTGACCTGGCCGCCAACGGTTTTACGCCACGGCATACCCATCCCTGGCCCCATATCAATTATGTCATCAGTGGTCAGGGCTTATTGTATCTGGACGGTCATGATTATGAAGTTGGTCCCGGCTCGATCGCTTATGTACCAGACAATGTGGAACATCAATTTAAAAACATCGGGTCAGAAGACTTTTCTTTTATCTGCATTGTCCCCGAGGAGGGGGATAAATAGTTGGTTTCTTAATAATGATGGTATAAAATTGTTGCAGGGAAGGAAAAGCTCATTCAAATGTAATAGATTCTTGTGTGGACGGGAGGATAAAATGAGGAAGCTGTTGACGATCTTGTTGGTCATGTTTTTTACAGCTGGTTTGGCTGGCTGTGGTGAAACGGGAAACAACGCAGCTGAAATGGGAGAACATAAAACCATCACGATTGGCGTTATGCCGGATGTTGAATCCATACCGTTTATTATCGCGGAGAAAAACGGGTATTTCTCCAAAGCTGACGTCCAGGTCAAAATCGAACATTTTACCAGTGCCAAGGACCGGGACAGCGCGCTGCAGACCGGCAGGCTGGACGGAGTCATTACGGACGTGCTGGCAGTTGTGTTTGCCAATGAAGGTGGCATTGATCTTAAAATGATTGCCAGAAGTGAAGGCAATATTTTGCTAATGGCCGGAAGGGAGGCCATCATCGCTTCTCTGGATGATTTGCCTGGTAAGTCGGTCGGGCTTTCCACCAATACGATCATGGAATACACTGTTGACAAGATGCTGGCAACAGAACAAATAAAGGCAGAAGAAATTAATAAAATTGCCATCCCACCGCTGCCGACACGTTTGGAAATGCTGCAGGGCGGCAAAATTGATGCGGCCATTCTGCCGGAACCGTTGGCCGGTTTGGCCCTTAAAGACGGGGCGGTGGTATTGAGCAGTACCGATCAAATGCACCATAAAGCGGGAGCGATTGCTTTTACCGGCAAAAGCTTAAAGGAAAACCCGGATGAAATTAAGGCCATCTTCGCTGCCTATAACGAAGCGGTAGATTATCTGCAAAAGCAACCGCGGGAGAGCGATGTTGAATTTATCATTCAGGAACAGGGATTTCCGTCTGCCATCAAGGACAGTTTTACTTTGCCGCATTATACCCACGCGGAAGCGCTGGATGCCAGGATTGTCGCTGAGGTAGTGCAGTGGATGCTAAGCAAAAATTTAATCAAACAAAGCTATGCTTACGAAGACCTCACCGCAGAAGACATTTTAAGGTAGTGAATTTGTGATAGATATTAAAGATTTAAGCGTTCGTTATGGCAGTCCGGACAATGCGGTACTGGCGCTTGAACAAATCAATATAAATATCGGCCAGGGAGAGATTTTTACTTTTATAGGTCCTTCCGGTTGCGGAAAATCAACCTTTTTATATGTCTTGTCAGGAATTATTCGAGATTATGAAGGAACCGTACTGATAAACGGCAGACCGGTAGATCCCAGGCAACAAAGGATTGGTTTGATTCTGCAAAACTATGGCTTGCTGCCTTGGAAAAATGTCCGTCAGAATATTGTTCTGGGAGTCAAAATCAAAGGCCAGCCACGGGAAGAAGAATACTTTGATTATATTCTCAAACAATTAGGGATAGACCAATTGCTGGATCGCTATCCGAAAGAACTTAGCGGCGGACAGCAGCAACGGGTAGCAATTGCTCGGGCATTTTTGTTAAAACCTGATATATTGCTGATGGACGAACCTTTTTCCGCGCTGGATGCAATCAGCCGCGAGGAAATGCAGGAACTCTTTCTGAAAATATGGCAGGCTCACCATTTGACTACCGTTTTCATCACCCACAGTGTGGATGAGGCTCTTTATCTGGGTAGTAAAATCGTGGTGTTTTCATCTTCTCCGGGCAGGATCCTGGGGATTTATGAAAATCCCTGCTTCCAACGAGATAATTTACGTTATCGCGATGAGTATTACCAGATGTCAAGACAATTGAGAAATTTACTGGATAAAGGATGAGCACATTGCAGTCAAGTGAAAAGTGGAAAGGCGCATTGTACAGCTTTGTGCTGGTCATAGTTGTCTGGCAGGCAGTGGCCATGCTGCTCAAAATGCCGATCATACCAACACCGACAGCGGTATTTGTCAATCTTGTGGAGGTTTTTCAAATTCGAATGGAGATCCATCTTTGGTATAGTCTGGGCAGGATTGTAGCGGGCATTGCGATTTCGATTCTGCTGGGTGTTTCTCTGGGTTTGTTAATGGGCTATTTTGCCAAAGTAGACAAGATCTTTTCCCCATTGGTCTATTTTACCTACCCGGTACCGAAAATTGCACTGCTGCCGATTGTGATGCTGCTGTTTGGATTAGGGGAAGCTTCCAAACTGATTATGATTGTCCTAATTATTGTGTTTCAGATTGTTATTACTGCCCGCGATGCGGTGAAGAATATACCGCAGGAAATGTTTCGTTCTTTACAATCACTGGGAGCCGGTCGCCGGCAGATATTCAAGGAAATCATCTTTCCGGCGTCCCTGCCCGAAGTTCTTACCGCTACCCGTCTGGCTTTAGGAACTGCTGTATCGATCCTGTTTTTTACAGAAACTTTCGGTACCGAATACGGGATGGGCTATTTTATAATGGATGCCTGGATGAGGGTGAATTACCTGGATATGTATGCCGGGATCGTAATGCTAAGTCTCTTGGGATTTTGCTTGTTTACCCTGCTGGACGTGGCCGAGCAATACTTTTGTTCCTGGCGCTAAGCATTCGTCGGCCGCAAATCCTAGGGTTTGGGGAGGTTGTTTCATGCCGATTGCCACCAGGAGAGCCAAGGGCAATGCACAAGTCATCATTGACCATGAGCATTGCAGTCTTTGCGGTCTTTGTGTAGAGGTTTGCAAAGGGAAACCTTTGTTTATTCAGGGTGATCGGGTTTGTGTTGATCAAAGCATCTTGTTTGGTTGTATTGGCTGTGGTCAGTGTGCTGCAGTGTGTCCACAACGTTGCATAATTATCGAAGGACGGGATCTTTCGGCAGAAGATCTGCTGGAGATGCCGCCTCGTGAACAATGGGCTGATTACACTCAACTCCATACCCTTTTACAGGGTCGGCGCAGTACCAGAAATTTTCAGCGCCGGGAAGTGGAAAGAGAGGTCATTGAAAAGATTCTTGATACCGTGGCTACTGCTCCGATGGGACTTCCGCCTTCGGAAGTGGAAATCCTGGTTTTGCATGGGTTTAATCGGGTCCGGGAGTTCTCCCAAGATATTGTGGGTGTTTTCGAAACCCAAAAGTGGATGTTTTCCCCGCCGGCCTTAGCGCTGATGCGACCTTTTATCGGCAAGGATGTGTATGGATTGATGAAAACCTTCGTCGCGCCTTTGCCGAAATTTTTCAGTGAAAAGATGGCACGGGGTGAAGACTGGCTCTTGTATGATGCGCCTCTGGCCATGTATTTTCATGCTTCGCCGACGGCAGATCCCATGGATTATGCGATTGCTGCAACCTATGCCATGCTGGCGGCACAATCGTTGGGGCTGGGAACTTGCATGATCGGCTCAGTCGCACCCTTTTTAAAATATAAAAACAAAATCAACAATAAATATGGCATTCCGAAAGACAATCAGCAAGGTTTGATGGTGATATTCGGATATCCGCAATACAAATATACCCGCAGCATCAAAAGAAGTCTGGGCAACGTAAAGTTTTATGAAGGCTAACCGGCATGGGGCGCATTATCGGGTTAGATATATTAAAAAAGGGAGAAATTACAGATGAAAGCTTTTAAAAAAGTCCTGATCGCCAATCGAGGAGAAATAGCCATTCGAATCATCAGAGCCTGTCATGAATTAGGCATGAGAACCGTATCGGTATACTCGAAAGAGGATCAATTAGCCCTGTTCAGGACAAAATCCGATGAGTCATATCTGATTGGCAACAACAAAGGCCCGGTTGAAGCTTATCTGGCCATTGAAGAAATTATCAACCTGGCGATTAAAAAAGGGGTGGATGCGATCCATCCCGGGTACGGATTTTTAGCCGAAAATCCCGAATTTGCGAAGAAATGTATCGAATCCGGCATTGAATTTATCGGGCCTACCCCGGAAATGATGGATAAACTGGGCGACAAGATCAAATCCAAATTGATTGCCCAGGAAATTGGTGTGCCGACCATTCCGGGGGTGGAGAAACCCATTAAATCAGACCGGGAGGCCATCAGATTTGCCAAACAATGCGGCTATCCGATCATGTTAAAGGCATCTGCCGGCGGCGGCGGACGGGGCATGAGAATTGTCCGCAGCGAGGAAGACTTGCTCAGAGAGTTCCACAGTGCCCAAAACGAAGCCCGCAAGGCTTTTGGCAGTGATGAAATTTTTATTGAAAAATACCTGGATAGTCCCAAACATATAGAAGTACAGGTGTTGGGTGACAATTATGGAAACATCGTTCACCTTTTTGAAAGAGACTGTTCAATCCAGAGACGTCATCAGAAGGTGATCGAATTTACCCCTGCCATCGGGATTTCTGAAACCCAGCGGCAGGCGATTTGTGCAGATGCCATAAAAGTCGCCCAGTCAGTAAACTACAGAAGCGCAGGGACGGTTGAGTTCCTGGTAGACAATCAGGGACAGCATTATTTTATTGAAATGAATCCGCGCATCCAAGTCGAACATACCGTTACTGAAATGGTGACCGGGATTGATATTGTACAAAGTCAGATCTTGATTGCAGAAGGACATCGTTTGGATTCACAAGTCGTAGGAATCCCGGACCAAAGTGCAATTCAACTGCGAGGATATGCCATCCAATGCCGGGTCACCACAGAAGATCCCAACAATAGTTTCGCCCCGGATACCGGCAAGTTGGATGTGTACCGAACCGGATCAGGGTTTGGGATCAGACTGGACGGTGGCAACGGTTATACCGGTTCAGTCATCAGTCCTTACTATGACAGTCTGCTGGTAAAAATCATTGCGCATTCCAGAACTTTTGAAGATACCATTAAAAAAGCCCAGCGTTCCATCCGTGAAACCGTGATCAGCGGCGTTAAAACCAACGAAGCATTTTTGCTCAACGTGCTTTCCCATCCTACCTTTGTGCGAGGAGAATGTGATACCGGTTTCCTCGATGCAACCCCAGAAATCTTTGACATTACTCCCAAGGCTGACCGTGAAGCTTCTATTTTGCAATACATCAGCGAAAAAGTTGTCAATGAGGGCAAGGGGATCAGGAAAGATTACGATGTGCCAAAGATTCCCAAGTTCAACAGTGAGGAAGTACTGGTTGGCAGCAAACAGATATTGGATTCCCGGGGTCCCCATGGGGTGGTTGAGTGGATCAAAGCGCAAAACAAACTGCTCATGACCGATACCAGCATGCGTGATGCCCATCAATCCTTGATGGCTACCCGCATCAGAACGGTTGACATGTTGCGTATTGCGGAAGCTACTGCTCATCTGGGCCAGGATCTGTTTTCCCTGGAAATGTGGGGCGGGGCGACTTATGACGTAGCGTACCGTTTCTTAAAAGAAAGTCCCTGGGACAGACTTACCCAGCTGCGGGAAAAAATACCCAATATTATGTTTCAGATGTTGTTGCGGGGAGCCAATGCGGTCGGTTACACCAACTATCCCGACAATGTGATCCGGGAATTTATCCAGGAGTCTGCCAATGCCGGCATAGATATTTTCAGGATATTTGATTCCCTGAACTGGCTGAAAGGCATGGAGATTGCCGTTGATGAAACCTTGAAAAGCGGTAAGATAGCCGAAGCATGTATCTGTTACACCGGTGATATACTGGATGACAGCCGCGATAAATATTCACTTCGTTATTATGTTGAAACCGCCAAAGAGATTGAAAAAATGGGCGCACATATCCTGGGCATCAAAGATATGGCCGGTTTGCTAAAACCCTACGCGGCGGAAAAACTAATTAAAGCATTAAAAGATGAAATATCCATTCCAATCCATCTGCATACGCATGATACCAGCGGTAATGGTGTCGCTACCTTGTTGATGGCGGCAGAAGCAGGGGTTGATATTGTTGATACTGCCTTTAACAGCCTGTCAGGGCTGACCAGTCAACCGGCCCTCAATTCGGTGGTAGCAGCGTTGGAGAATACCAACCGCGATACCGGCATCAATCTTGACGATATTCAGGAAATCTCTGATTATTGGGCGGATGTAAGGCCTTACTACAGCGAATTTGAATCAGGACTAAAATCCGGCACTGCTGATATTTACAAGTATGAGATTCCCGGCGGCCAGTATTCCAATTTGAAGCCCCAGGTGGATAGCTTTGGACTGGCGCACAAATTCAAAGAAGTCAAAGAAATGTATAAAACCGTCAATGAAATGATGGGGGATATTGTCAAGGTGACCCCTTCCTCCAAAATGGTCGGGGATATGGCCATATTTATGGTGAAAAACGATTTAAATCCAAAAAACATTTATGACAAAGGCCAAGATTTGGCTTTCCCTGATTCGGCGGTAGCTTATTTCCAAGGCATGATGGGACAACCGGTGGGAGGGTTCCCTCAGGAGTTACAGAAGTTGGTGCTGAAGGGCATCGAACCGATTACCTGCCGACCGGGAGAATTGCTTGAACCGGTAGATTTTTATGCCAGCAGCAAATATCTGGAGGAAAGATACGGTTTTCAACCAAACCGCAGAGCTTTGTTAAGTTATGCGCTGTATCCCAAAGTATATGAGGAGTATATTGAGTTTAAAAAACAGTATGGTGACTTGAGTCGTATGAACAGCCCGGTATTTTTTAACGGCATCAGTGAAGGCGAAGTTTGTGAAGTCGAAGTCGAGGAAGGCAAGACCTTTATCATTAAACTGGTGGCGATTGGGAAAATCGACAAAGAAGGCTACCGGAAGATTTATTTTGAAGTAAACGGCAATCAAAGAGCAATTAACATCCTGGATAAATCTTACCAGAAAGGCGAGGCTGCGACTGCCACGGTCATGGCTGACCCCGATAACAAAAATGAAATTGGCGCCAGTATACCTGGAACAGTGGCCAGAATACTGGTTAAGGAAGGGGAGCAGATCAAACCAGGGCAAAACTTGATTGTGATCGAAGCCATGAAAATGGAAACCCAAATCATCGCTCCGGTAGGCGGAGAAGTCACGTTTATCAATGTTACCGAAGGCCGGCAGGTTAAAAATGGGGAGTTGTTGTTGAAGATCGAGTAGCAGATAATAAGAAAAGCTCCCCCGCAATAAATCTGGCCGGGGGAGCTTTTTTGTGGGCGTTCAGATGGTTGGGAAGATACTGCCGATGATCGCTTTGATGGTGTCATCCGGGATCGGATACAGCATGGCTGTGGGGTCGGCTTTAATCGCCCAAAACAGGGTTTCCTGCTGACTTGCGTCCAAGGTATTTTCAAAATAAGGCTTAAAGCCACACTCCTTCATCAGTGACAATACTTTTTCCCGGGCCAGTGCGACCAGTTCAGCCGGATCCGGGCTGTCCGATCTGACCCCGAACCCTTCGGCCAACGCTTTGGCTTTGGGCCAGTAATGCCAAGGCATATGCTCCATACAGGCAGGCAAGGCGACCCCAACTGCCTGGCCATGCGGAATACGAAGCTGTCCGCCGGCGGCATGGGCGATATTATGGACGGGGAACATCATGCCACCCATGGCGAATCCCATAATCGCCATATTGCTGGCAGCCAGCATATTGGTACGGGCTTCGAGGTTCTTACCGTCGCTGGCGGCAATCGGCAGGTATTGCATGATCATTTTGATGGAGTGGATGTTGAGCGAATCCGCCATAATATTCGCCTCAGGTGATGTCAGTCCTTCGACTGCATGGCCAAGCGCATCAAGTCCGGTGGAAACAGTCATAGCCGGCGGCAAACCAACCGTCAGGTCAGGATCGAGCAGGGCGATGTCAGCCGGCACATAGGGATGCAGGACATCCCCTTTGACCTTGTCTGCTTCGTTGTAAATGACCGCCAGAGGAGATACTTCGGATCCCGTGCCGGCAGTTGTGGGGATAAAAATATTAGGTACGCCAAGAGGTTTTCCCAAGGGACGGATGTAGGGCCCCAGATTGCCGGGCATTAAGTTTTTAATGTCGGTTGCGCCGCCACCCAGAAGCATTTTTACGCCTTTGGCTGAATCCATTACACTGCCCCCGCCTACAACCAGCATACCGTCAAAGGCATTTTCCCGGTACCAGCGGGCACAGTCATTGATGACCCGCATGGCAGCGTCCTGTTCAATTTTATCATAAACCCCGGCCATCTTAACGCCCCCTTGAATCGCAAACACATCTTTGACCATGTCGGCTACTCCAGCATCGATCAAGCCTTTGTCGGTAATCATGCCAACCCGTTTACAACCCATTTCCATAAAGCGCTGGGCTGCAAACGTGCGGCATCCTGAGCCGACTTCCACCAGAGTCCGGTATTCCCAAACGAAATATTTTGGTGTTGCCATTACAGAAACCCCCTTTCTATCGGTTAAATCCCAGGAAAGTATAAATGAAACTGCTCTTGGCATCAGGGGTGAGATCCTGACAGATGTGTTTCACTTCGCTGTAAGCCATCAAAGCATGGTAACAATTTTCTCGCCCATAACCGCTTTCTTTGTATCCACCAAAAGGTACATCAGGACGCAGGATATGCCAGGTATTGATCCAGACACTGCCGGTGCGCATACGCTTGGCCACCTTTTGCGCCCGGGTGGTATTGGTGGAACAAACACCTCCACCGAGGCCGTAAGGGCTGTCATTGGCGATGGCGATCGCTTCATCCAGATCATCATAAGGGATCACACATTGTACCGGCCCGAAAATTTCTTCCCGGACGTGCTGCATTTGGTTGCTGCAATTGATAAAAATGGTAGGTTCATGGTAGAAGCCATTGTCATAGATACCCCCGCTCAAGCGGTTGCCGCCGTAAGCGATTTGGGCACCTTCCTTCTGTCCGATCTTTACATAATTCATAATCGTCTGCAATTGCTGGGAGGAAGCGATGGGTCCCAAGTCGGTAGCCAGATCCATCTGGTCGCCGATATTGAGTTTTTTGATTTTGGTGATGATGGCATCAACCAGTTGATCCTGCATCTTACGAGGGACAATCAGACGGGTGCCGGACTCGCAGACCTGCCCGCTGTGGGTGAGGAAAGCCAGCAAGGTCATGCTGGAGGCCATTTCAATGTCGGCATCATCAAGAACGATCAACGGTGATTTGCCGCCCAATTCAAGGGTTACACGCTTGATGCCGTCGGCAGCCAGATGTGCGATTTGTCGTCCTACCTCGGTTGAACCGGTGAAACCGATTTTATCCACTTGGGGATGAGCAGCGAGGTAGTTGCCGATCGATGCTCCCGGACCGGTTACAACGTTGAATACCCCTGGGGGGATGCCGGCATCGGACAAAATCTTCGCTAGTTCCAGCGTGGTGACCGGAGTAATACTGGCTGGTTTCATCACAATGCTGTTACCCATGGCCAGCGCCGGGGCAAATTTATATGCGGCCAGGATCATGGGGAAATTCCAGGGGGTAATACCTGCACATACACCAATTGGCTCACGTATGGCATAGCTGTGCATAGGGGCTACCCAAGGCGGGCAAATAGCATGTTCGACCTCCGGCATTTGTTTGAGGATGGCGGCTGACATGGCCAACGAACCGGCAACGGACATAACATCAACGAATCCGGTCCGGCGTAATGTGGCACCTGAGGTAAGTGCTTCCAGCCAGGCCAATCGATCCTTGTTGGCGAGGACTGCCATGGTTGCGCGGGTCAGCACTTCGATTCTTTCATCGATGGATTTGCCTGACCAAATACCGGATTCGAAAGCAGCTCGGGCTGAGTGCAGGGCTTTGTCAATATCACCTTGTGTTGCCCGCGGTACACGAGCCACAACCTCCTGATTGGCAGGATTGATGACATCCATCATGTCGCCTGATTCACCGGCTGTCCATTGCCCATCAATGTACAATTGGTATTCCAGTATTTCCTTACTTACCAACAAAACCTCCCCCTCTCAAATTTGTGATTTAGCGATCATAATATCATATTAACATAGCATTATATGAAATAAATACTAATTAAGGTAAATGATGAATATACATATAATCATCCTCAGATTTTATAGACATAAAAAAAGACCCACCGCAATGATGGGCCTTACCATTATTAATGCTACTCGATTTTATTGGTCCGGCGCCAGATCTTGCGCTCTTCCGCTGCTTTAATCAAATCATCACGGAAGTCGGGGTGAGCGATGGAGATGAGTTTCTCCGCCCGGTACCAGGTCGGACATGTTTTCAGGCTGATTACGCCGTATTCTGTGACGACATGATTGATCATCTGGCGAGAAAGGGTAGTGATGGAGCCGGGTTCAAAATTGGGAACGATCCTGGAAATAACGGTGCCGTCTTTCTTTGTATGGGTGGAGGGCAGACAAATAAAACTGCGACCGCCTTTGGACCAGAATGCACCGAGCACGAAGTCAGACATGCCGCCATTTCCAGATACCTGTTTGGATCCTGAACTTTCAGCATTGACCTGGCCATATAAGTCAACCTGCAGAGCCTGGTTGATCGAGATCAGGTTGTCAATCTGTGCCAGTTGCATGGGATGATTAACATAACCGACACTGCAGGAGGCAATAGCGGGATTGCGGTCCATCCAATCATAGAGTTCCTTGCCGCCCAGAGCGAATGTATAATTAATTTTCCCGGGATCGAAAATCTTTTTAATACCGGTCATTCTCCCGGCTTCCCACATATGCATATATGCATCGACCAGCATTTCTGTCCAGCCGCTCAGATCCTTAAGATCGGTTTCGCTGATCATGGTTCCCAGTAGGTTCGGCATAGCCCCGATTCCCAACTGGATGCACTGACCGTCCTGCAAGTATTCCAAAACATTGGCTGCGATTTTTGCATCTACATCGGTTGGATCAATTTTGGCCAACTCATACATTGGCGGGTTTTCTCCCTCTACGACGTACGTTACCTGGGAGATGTGAATCCGCTCCATATTTCCGCCATAGCAGTAAGGAATATTCTGGTTAACTTCGACAATACGATTCTTAGCGGTTACGGCCTGCAAATAGCAGCATGAATTGTGCAGTCCCCAGTTGAAATAGCCATTCTCGTCCATAGGCGTAGTTTGAGCAATAAATACGTCCCGCAGATTGGTGCCGATCTTGCTTTTTTTAGAGCCCGGGTCTTCTTCATAATTGCCGTATTTCATATACATTTCTGATTCACCATATAGTGTGGGCTGATAGAAAACATTTCCGCATCTTTCCTGGAAAATACGGGTCAAGGCACTGAAATGTTGATCGTTGTAGGTGAAAACCTCTCCCATCGGGTCTTTCATGACAACTTCCGGAAGCGGGGGCACGGTTACTGCACCCATAACATTGATATTTTTCAATTCGTCCTTGCGTGCTGCCAGGGCTGTGTCACAAGCTACCGGTTTGCCATTAAACATGGCGTAATCAATCCATGCTCCGGATTTTACAACTTTCATTGCCTCTTCGGCTGTACGTAATTTGTCCTTGTACATTTGATGAAAATCTTTGTTCACAAACAAATCCCCCTCCGCAATCTCAATTTGTAATAATCATTTCAACAATATTACATTGAATTATATATTAAAACAAAATGAAATAATAGGTATTTTTACGAAGTAATAAAACACGCAATATTACGAAAATTGGGAAAATAAACACAAATATAGAATTGATTTTAGAAATGAAATGGCATGTTCATTGCATTATAATTAAATCTATGGATGTGTATGTAACAAAAGGAGGAAGCGCAATGAAGGTATTGGAAATGTTTAAATTAAACGGCAAAACAGCGGTGGTAACAGGAGGATCAATTGGTTTAGGAGCCTACATGGCAACCGCTTTGGCGGAAGCTGGAGCCAATGTGGTAATCGCTGCTCGCAAAGTTGACCGTTGCATCGAATTGGCTGAAGAATTGGAAAAATTAGGAGTTAAAACGCTGGGTGTAGCCTGCGATGTAAGCAAAGCTGAGGACTGCCAGAATTTAGTGGACGTCACTGTGAAAGAATTCGGCAGCCTTGATATATTGGTCAATAATGCCGGACTGACTTGGGGTGGAGATTCGATGACCTTTGCCATGAAAGACTGGCACAAGGTTATGGATCTCAACCTGCATGGATTGTTTCAATTGACGCAAATGGCCGGTCGGGTAATGCGTGAACAGGGTTACGGGAAGATCATCAACATCTGTTCCCTGGGTGGATATGGCGGAACCAAACCGGAAGAAATGGATGCCGTAGCCTACAATGCCAGCAAAGGGGCATTGATGACGTTAACCAAAGACCTGGCGGTAAAATGGGCCAGATATGGAATATATGTAAATGCCCTTGCTCCGGGATTCTTCCCCACGCATATGACGGAATGGATTCTGGAAAAGAATTCAAAATACCTCCTGCCCAGAGTTCCTTTCGGTCGTTACGGCGGAGAAGACGATCTCAAAGGAGCTGTGGTGTTCCTGGCCTCGGCAGCTTCAAACTTCATCACTGGCCAGATCATCAATGTTGACGGCGGTGAAATGGCCATGGTTCCCTAGAGAACAAATACGGTTTATTTAATTTACGAAAACCCGGAAATATTCCGGGTTTTTCTATTGTGCTTTTGGTTCATGATTAAACGATGATGGCGCAATTGTGCCAAATGGAATCAATATGGGCAGAGTGGTTGACATTCTGTATCAATTTTTGCTGGGTTATCTTACCTTTGACGCTTCTTCTGCGATGCCTATAAAATGATAGATATCCAAATGAATTATCAAACAATCGTGGGAGCAAATTTTAATCCTGGAAAAAGGAGGATGAAAAACAGGTAATCTATATGGCAACCATGTTGTTCATTTGATGCAATCTATTTTACAAGGAGAAAAATATGAACCATAAGACCGCAGCAAGTATTTTGGCAGTTTTACTGTTTTTCGGCGTATGCATTTACATATCAGGTATCATAAAACCGCTTGACAAACTCGCTGGGAGCGAGCGCACAAATGAGATTAAAACGACTCAAAACAGCTTGGAACAGCGCGCTTCAGTTGATAAGGAAGTCACAGTGAAGCGTACTGATAGCCAGAAAAAAACAAAAAAAGTTCAGTCTCCTGCCCCACCGGCAGAGCCGAAAATCGTTCAAGTACAAACAGAAAACAGCGTGCAGGATAAAAGCAGCAATCCATCGTCCGGGACGACCAGCGTGAATCAGCATGAAAGCAGCGCGGCAAGCAACCCTGCCGGCTCCGGCAGCAACCCGGTAAGCCAGGGTAACAGCACCAATTCCAGCAACAATCAAGTATCGCGCGGGGA
>ERZ795053.2714-NODE-2714-length-20940-cov-7.021020_pt1 | contig 20940 bp, 14 predicted proteins | sample MGYA00375137_ERZ795053 | MGnify/ENA primary metagenome ERZ795053 (study PRJEB30182, sample SAMN05720284) | activated sludge metagenome | isolation source: Anaerobic digester | place: Hong Kong | collected 2014-12-17 ...
TCACCAAATGGATAATATTCACTATAGCTGACCACTTCTGGTCGATACAAAGATAATAATTCTTCGCCATTATTATGACCTGATCCCTCAGATATTTTGTTGTCAGTGATATAGGATGTAACCTACTCAAACGAGCTGGATTGGGACAGAGAGTGGAAAGGAAGAAATAGGCGGCTAGTGGCTGTAATACAGCGTATTGTATTAAAAATACGGATTGTGGAAAACTTTTTAGTCTTTGATGTATTTGGAGGGCGGGAGACATGAAAAAGCCCCTGCTTTTGGCAGAGGCTTTTGTTCTATGGTATCTAATTCGACTAATGACTTAGATAATCAAAGCTTTCAATTACAATAAAAATAAACTAATGAAAATAGATATGAAAGTCACGATAAATAAGATGTACATATATCTGATTGTCTTATAATATTCAATTACCCTATCAAAAGAATCTTTATTGAAGTCTGCACTATCCAATAGTACAGGAACAAAATACCTCATATCTTCAAAAAAGTTTCTATCAAATGATCCCCTTTTAATTTTTTTAAGTAAATATATTCTATAGTAATTAAAAAATATAAAAAGCAACAGAGCAAGAAATCCTATGATAAAAAATATTTTGGCAATCACTATTGTATTTTTCCTAAGTCAATATTTTGAAGCTTAATATTTTGCACTGTATTTATTAGCCATTAGCCTGTTATGAAATTCTAAACTGAATTTATCATAATATTTTGGGTCTCCGCTGATTTGCTCAGTATTATAATTCAATCCTTCAATTTTATTCATCTCTATTTTTTCATCCTGCGAATTCAATAAATGAATAACTTTTTTACTAAACTCAGCGACCTCATATTTTGCAAACACTTCGTCACCCCTATAAATATTTAAATAACAATGGTTAACATCTAAAGAGTAGGTAATTTTAGAAACAAGATACACGTCTTCCATAAATAGGTCACAATATTGATTATCAAAACAGATTTCAATATATGTATCATTGTCAATGGCCCACCAACAACCATTTAGTTTTTCAATGTTGCATTCATTTGACCGACACATTGAATTAATGAAAACAATAAAAATGCATAATTTATATTTCATCCATCAATAAATCCTACTTTTATTACAGAATATAAAATTATATATTATTCTGCAATACTCATAATGAACATAAATCACATATTACTCAATTACATTTCTATACAATTACAAGGAAAGAATCCATTCCTATCCGAAATTATTTTACTATTTTTGACAGATACAAAATAGCTCTATTTCATTTTTCAATGTTTTTAAATAATCGACATGAATCAAAGAATGAAGTTGTCAATATTGTTTGGATTGATCACAATTTCAGCTAGTCTATTTGGTCAAAAATTACCTATCATATCGGCCCATTCTGAAACGGTAGATGTAAGGGAAGGTGACGAATTATATGAGCAAAAATGGATAATCTCACCAGAATATAATCCAGATATTTATATAACCAATAGGGCAAATACTTGGGTAACTTTTTATACTGATTTAGATTCCATAAGTTTCTTGAGCCATCCAGATTCTATTTATAATTTTATCATTTTATTGAATGGCAAGGATTCCGCATATACGCAACTCAAATATATACCTACCTTTTTGGACATCCTCAAAGAGGCAGAAGAATATGATTTTGAGGATAGCACTCAATTTCCTGAATTCACTTATCAAGATTCCTCCACATCAGAGTTAAAAATATTGCGAAAAGAGCTCAACCTCGATTCTATTGCAGGCAATGGAGGAGAAATACTCAAGATATTGAATCTAATGCATTGGATACACGATTTGATACCACATGACGGAAGTCATGAAAATCCCGTCGTGAAAAATGCCCTGAGTATGATAAATGAGTGTAAAAAAGAAGGAAGAGGATTAAATTGTCGAGGGCTAGCCACGGTATTGAATGAATGCTATTTATCTCTAGGAATCAAATCAAGATTCGTTACCTGCATGCCAAAAGATTCCGTCTTCAATGATTGCCATGTCATTAATATGGTTTTCTCTAAAGATTTGGATAAATGGATCTGGATAGATCCAACTCAAAATGCCTATGTTATGGACGAATCTGGAACATTATTAGGATTATCAGAAGTAAGAGAAAAATTAATCCTTGGAGAAATGCTTATTCTTAATCCAGACGCAAATTGGAATAATCAAGTTTTGACCAATAAACAAAATTATTTAATGATATACATGGCAAAAAACTTGTACAGGTTCAGTTGTCCTCTCAGAAGTGAATATGATTACGAATCGAACCAAAGTGGAAAAATAAGGCAATATATTGAGCTAATCCCCTTAGATGGTTACAATCAGAGTCCAAAATATTCGAGGAATTACCTCAAAGAAGCGGGGGTCACTTTTGAAAATTATAAGACAAACAACCCAAATAAATTTTGGGTAAAACCAAATTAATATATGAGCTTATAATGTGGACTATCCTGATATTTCCAAATAAATCATAACTTTACAATTGAATAAAATGAATCTATGAATCGGTTTTTGACAATATTAATTTATAGTACAATCCTCTTTTCCTGCAACAACGAAAAAACGGTCGTTCCTCAGGTCGAGGCGGGAAACCAACCAAAATCTACCATGATGAACCCTCATGCCAATATGCCAAAATCACAAAACCCACAATCAACTCAGGATTTTCATCAATTCAAAGCCCTCGAAACCCTTGACACCGATAAATATACCTACATCAAAGCCGATGAAAACGGAACTGAATACTGGGTGGCAGTACAAAAACAAAATATTAATGTGGGTTCCGATTATGGTTTTAAAGGTGGATTACTAAAAAAGAACTTCGAAAGCAAAGAATACAACCGCATATTCGAAACCCTATACCTCGTCTCAAATCTTCAAATACTTACCGGTGCCAATAATACTATGTCTTCACCTCACGCCGGTATTTCAAACCATGAAGAAGTAGAAAAAAAAGAAATCACCCATAGAACCGGCGACGTCGCCTTTAAAGACCTCATAGACAATAAAAGTAAATATGCCAATAAAAAAGTCCAAATAACGGGTCAATGTGTCAAAGTCAATCCCAACATTATGGATAGAAATTGGATTCACCTGCAAGATGGTACCGCTGACCAATATGATATTACGGCGACAACTGATGAAATCATACCCGTAGGAGCCGTAGTCACTTTAGAAGGAACGGTCGCGATTAATAAGGACTTCGGTGCTGGTTACAAGTACGAATTAATCATCGAAAATGCTATTTTAAAGTAATAAAACATTTCAATCTTGAGACAAGACGACTTGTATAATCATGAAAAATTCAACTCCAACTTGCGAGAATAAATTTTTGACTCTTACAGGAAAAATCGATCAAATAAATGCTTGCAGATACTTTGTGTTATAAGATTATTCTGTCCACATTTTACGTGTCTACGTGAACATCCAAAACCCCTGTCACATAGCATTTATGCGTAACATGAGTTACATAAACACGTCATTTTTCAACTAATTTTATTTCGAAGTTTTGCGATTGTTGCAATAGTTATATCTTTAGTCTTTAGTAATAGAGGGGATTTAGATATCAACCCTCTTATCACTCAATATTTATTGAGTTTGGTGCTTAATTAAAATCAATGCCTTAAAAATAAGAGAAATATGAAATACGGCTTTGTAATCGACAATAGAAAATGTATCGGCTGCCATGCTTGCACAACGGCATGTAAGTCAGAACATCAAGTACCTGTCGGTGTCAATAGAACATGGGTAAAGCAAGTTGAGAAAGGTACTTTTCCAGATACCAGAAGGCTGTTTTCAGTCATGCGATGCAATCATTGTACCGATGCACCCTGCGTGGAAATATGCCCTACGGAGGCCTTGCATTACAGACCTGACGGAATCGTCGATTTTGACAATGACCGTTGTATAGGGTGTAAATCATGCATGCAAGCATGCCCTTATGATGCCTTATACATTAATCCCGAAAACAGTACGGCCGCCAAGTGTAACTACTGTGCTCACCGGGTAGATGCAGGCATCGAGCCGGCTTGTGTGGTCGTGTGTCCTGAGCATGCGATTATTTCGGGAGATATGGATAATCCAGAATCTGAAATAGCACAGCTATTATCTAGACAAGCAGTTAAAGTAAGAAAACCAGAAAAAGGCACCAATCCAAATCTATTTTACATAGACGGTGATGATGCTTCACTGATTCCTACAGCGACCGATAGAAGTCGTGTGACCATGTGGAGTTCGCAAGCTCTAGGAGTCGGACACTACGCAAAAGAAGCGGAAAAAATGGCTTTTTCTAGTGAAGATGTGGTTGCTGAGGCAATTAAGCTCAATGGCTCCTACGAGTCTCAAAAAGGTAAAGTCACAGCACCCAAATCCATCGAAGTGCTGATGGATTCTAAAAAACAAGTTTACAATACTCCAGACAAAGGGATTCTATGGGGATGGGAAGTTTCGGGTTATGTATGGACTAAGGCCATTGCGGCGGGATCCATTTTGGTACCGGCGATTGCCAGTTTGTTTACCGAAAATACAATTTCCCCTAATACGTGGATGCTCTCAGCAGGAATTGGTTTAATATTTTTAATGCTTACAGGTTTGCTTTTAGTGAAAGACCTAGATCGTCCTGATAGATTTTTATATGTTTTGTTAAGACCTCACTGGGGTTCTTGGTTGGTCAAAGGAGGATATGCCATCACCGTATATGGCGGTTTATTATCCCTTTTGCTTGCAGCGGAATATTTTAATTGGGATGCATTGGTCACGCCTTTGATTGTTGTTTCGTTTGTGTTTGCCATAGTCGTGGCAGTTTATACGGCATTTCTATTTGCGCAAGCTAAAGGAAGGGATTTTTGGCAATCGCCTACACTTGCATTGCACATGGTGATTCACAGTTTGATGGCTGGAGCAGCCGTATATATGTTATTGACCAGCCTTTCTGTGATTGATGGAACTTTTGATAATTATCTCCGAACTTTTGGAATTATAAGCATTGTTGCAAATTTAGTGACCATCGCTGTGGAATTATTAACTACCCATCCGACGACAGATGCAAAAATGGTGGTTTCCATGATAACTAAGGGGCGGTACAAAAATGAATTTTGGTTCGTAACCATCCTAATTGGAAACTTAATTCCATTGGCACTTTTGATGTTTAATTATTCAGATATGACTGCTATGATTAGTGCCATAGCCCTTTTAATTGGAATCTACAGTTCCAATAAAATATGGGTTGAAGCACCACAAAGAATTAGTTTAGTATAATACTTATAAAAAGTTAAATAAAATTAAAATGGCTAAAAAACACTCAGTAATTGAAAAAATAGCCGAGTCTATCGGTATTATTCCCAACCTCCACAAGGACAGGGAAGATACCTTACACACGATGACTTATACAAGTTTAGAGGGTTATCCTCCTATCGAAAAGTGGGATCACTGGGAGGAGTATGAAGCCAAATCATGGCCTAAAAAAGTAAAAAAAACTTATACTCTTGTTCCTACCACTTGCTTTAATTGTGAGAGTGCCTGTGGGTTGACAGCTTATGTTGATAAAGAGACGATGGAAGTACGCCGATTGGAAGGGAATCCTTATCATCCTGCCTCGCGAGGAAGGAATTGTGCAAAAGGACCTGCCACAATCAACCAAATTACCGACCCAGATAGAATCCTTTATCCCCTTAAGAGAAAAGGGGAAAGAGGTGCCGGAGACTGGGAACGTATCACTTGGGATCAAGCATTAGATGAGATATCTTCCCGAATCAGAAAAGCTATTCAGGAAGGCAGAAATAATGAGGTGGCTTATCACGTAGGACGACCAGGACACGAAGGCTACATGAACCGTGTACTGCAAGCCTGGGGAGTCGATGGACACAATAGTCACACCAATATCTGTAGTAGTGGCGCAAGATTTGGTTACAATATCTGGACAGGTAATGACAGACCATCACCTGACCATACCAATGCCAAAGCCATATTATTGGTATCGGCACACCTTGAAAGTGGTCACTACTTCAATCCTCATGCTCAACGTATTATAGAAGGAAAAATGAAAGGAGCCAAGCTCATCACTTTGGATCCACGACTTTCTAATACGGCCAGTATGTCTGATTATTGGTTACCAACCTATCCGGGTTCTGAAGCCGCTGTATTGCTGGCCATGGTAAAGGTCATCTTGGATGAAGGTCTCTACAATCGAGATTACCTAGAGAATTGGGTCAACTGGCAGGATTTCATGGAAGCCAGACATCCAAATGCCTCTCGTACTTTTGAATCTTTTATAGAAAAACTTAAAGAGGATTATACGGAATATACCTGCGAGTTTGCAGAAAAAGAATCAGGAGTTCCAGCTGCAAAAATCAGAGAAGTGGCCATCATCGTGGGTGAAGCCGGAGAGAGAGTATCTACTCACAACTGGCGCAGTGCCTCCTCCGGAAACTTAGGAGGATGGTGTGTGGCAAGAGCCCTGCACTTCCTAAATGTAGTAACCGGTAGTGTGGGCACTAAAGGTGGTACAGGCTTTGAGGACTGGAGTAAGTTTCACCCTCAGTTCTTTGATGTTCCGCCTTCACAAAAGTTCTGGAACGAACTTCATTTTCCCAATGAATATCCATTGGCATTTTTCGAAATGAGCCACATATTGCCACACATGCTAAAGGATGGTAGAGGTAAGATGGATGTTTATTTCTCCAGAGTATTTAATCCTGTCTGGACTTATCCTGATGGATTTGTATGGATGGAAGCTTATTCTGACCCTAACCTCTTCGGCCTACATGCCGCATTAACTCCGACTTGGAATGAGACGGCCTTCTTTGCTGATTATGTACTCCCAATGGGACTTGCCGCTGAAAGGCATGATGTCAATAGTTATGGAACATACTCCGGCACATGGGTGGCATTTAGACAGCCGGTACGAAGAGAGGCCGCGAGAAGAGCAGGTAAGCAATTTACATTTACGTATGAGGTAAATCCTGGTGAAGTGTGGGAAGAAGACGAATTTTGGATAGAACTGAGCTGGAGGATAGATCCAGATGGAAGCCTCGGCATCAGAAAACACTTCGAGTCACCTTACAGACCAGGCGAAAAAATAAATATCGACGAGTATTACCAATATATGTTCGAAAGAACTAAAGGTCTCCCTGAAGCAGCCCGTAAAGAAGGTATTACAGAATTGGAATACATGAAAAAATACGGTGCCTTCGAAATCGAAAAGTATGGCTACAAGAAAAATGAAAAGCAGCTCACGGAGGAAGATATGGCTGGAGCTGAAGTCGATGATAAAACCGGGGTGATAAGAAAAGGAGGTAAAGACATAGGAGTCATGATTAACGGCAAAGCCATGGTCGGCTTTAGTACCCCTAGTCGAAAAAATGAATTGTATAGCCAGACGATGGTTGACTGGAAATGGCCAGAACATGCGATTCCCGGATATATCAAAAGTCATATTCACCCGGAAGCACTGGACAAAAGCAAAGATGAATATGTACTCGTGCCTACGTTCAGATTGCCTACATTGATACATTCAAGATCTGCCAATGCAAAATGGTTGTATGAAATATCTAACAGAAACCCAATCTGGATGCACCCTGATCTAGCTGCGAAATGGGGTTTTAAAACTGGAGACTTGGTAAAACTGGAAACTGACATCGGATATTTCGTAGATAAGGTTTGGGTCACTGAAGGTATGAAGCCCGATGTCGTGGCTTGTTCACATCACCTAGGTAGGTGGAGACGTGACCAAGACAAGGGAAATAGATGGGGTACGAATACCGTAAAAATTGAAGGCGATGGCAATGGACATTGGAAGATGAATACCAAGTCTGGTATCAAGCCATTCGAAAGTTCAGATCCGGATAGTAAGCGTATATTCTGGTTGGATGGTGGTGTACACCAAAACATCACCCATGCAGTACATCCCGATCCTATAAGCGGAATGCATTGCTGGCACCAAAGGGTAAAAGTTCAAAAACCAGGACCTAATGATAAATATGGGGACATCATGGTCGATACCAACAAATCTATGGAAAATTACCGTGAGTGGTTGAAAATGACAAGACCTGCTCCAGGTCCGGACGGATTGCGAAGGCCACTATGGTTTAAGCGACCATTAAAACCGGTAAAGGAATGTTATTATTTAAACAAAGAGGATAAAAAGGATTAATTAAAATTAGGGTGAGGTGAACAGCTTCACCCTTCTTCTTCTACCTCCATCAAAGTCCTAAATGCATAGGTTCCTTGTGGAAAATTTCGAGCATAATCATCGCGATATTCTTGTGCCAAATGTTCGTGATAATGCATGAATTTTTCCATGTTTTCGCTGAGGTATTGGATGGCAAAGGTGGCACCATCATCTGGGTCATCAGCCAGTATTCTTGTAAAAGTATATCTTTCAAATCCTCCCGCTCTCATCACATCAAGAATATGATGTTCTTTCATCCATTTGAGCCATGACTCAATATATTCCTTATCTACTTTAACCGTTACGTTATATAATACTTTCTTACTCATATTTCATCTCCACGCAATATTCTGAATCTTTTTCTTGCTTCGACGGCAAATGTACTATTATCAAATTCGAGAAATAATTGTTCGTAAAGCGACTTGGCCTTTTCCTTATCTTCCAGAACATTTTCATAGAGTTCTGCCATTTCAAACAGGGCATTATCTGCTCTGATTTCCTCCTTAAATTTATCAAGAATGACTTGGTATTGCTCAATGGCCTTGTCATATTGCCTTTCTCGTTTATAAATCTGTGCCTTCAGATAAAGTACATCATCTTCAAGGCCGTGTTCAGGAAAATTGATTTCAATACTGTCTAGAGTCTGAAATGCCTCATCATATTTGTTTTGAAAAACCAATAACTCGGACGTCGCATATAGTTGTAAAGGGACTGCAGTCGTATCAAGTCCGAGATTATCTAAAATAAACACGGATTTATCTATGGCATCATTAGAAATCAATTTTGTGGTCGCCGATTTTAAAATGTCAAACTGCTCCTGAGCCCACTCAAAATCACCCATAAAGTAAGAAAGCAAGGCATTTTTATATCGTGCTTGCTCACCGAGTACACCTTCATTGAAATCCTTATCTACCTGTGCATAGAGCAAGTTACTCTCCCATCGATCACCTTGTATTAAGTAATAATCGCCTAAATCAAGTTTTGCCAATGCCCTAGAATCCTTAGATGCAGATTGCATTTCTACCACACTTTTCAACAATCCGATGGCTTTGTCATAATTATTTAAGTAGAAGGCTTCAAAATTTGCATATTCAATGATTAAATCAGCACTCCTAGAATTATATCCGTAATCTTGAAGAAAAGACTCGTATTCTTGCTCAATGGATTTCAATTGCTCCGTAGTATAATGCGAATCTTGTAACAATTGCTCTTTCTTGGTCTTGAGCAACATACTTTTAGAAAAGAGATAATAACTGGAATTAATGCCTTTTTGAGTTGTAATATATTCATAAGCCTCTATCGCCGTAGGATAATCACCATGATTGAAAGCCACATTCCCAATTTCATAAACCCTTTGCCCATTTTCGTCCAATCTCCTGTCTAACGCCTTTGCTTGTCTCAAGGCTTTGTCAAATTCTTTTTCGTGTATAAATGTCCATTCTATTAATTCCACATAGGCGACCTCATCTGGATTTTCTTGTATCTTGGAGTACAGTTGAGATTGTAATCTGGCATAGTCATCTTCTTCAAAAGTCCTCTCAAAAGTGGTCTTAAGGTTGCTAAGATTTGACGCATAATTATTGATTCCCGAAAGATAATATTTAATCATATTGTCTTTGTCACCCGTACGTCTATACAGGTCTGCAAGCGATCGGGCGAATGCTTTGTCATCATTCAGTAATTCTATGCCTTTTTCATAGGTTTCTATTGCGAGGTCATATTTTCCTAGGTTGACGAACGAACTGCCTAATTTTATAACGCTTGATGTATTGGGCTCGACCTTATTAATCGCTTCACGATACATCTTTTTTGCTTCATCATCTTTAAAATCCCTCTCATAAACGTTGCCTAACATCACATAATATTGAAGCGCCTCGGGCTGTAGGCCAATTTGATTTTTAATCAATTTTTCGACTTTATCAAATTCCTTCAGTTCTATCAGGCATTCCGTAAATTTTGAAAAATAATAATCATTATTTCCATTGGAGCTATATAGCTTTTCATATAGAGTGGCTGCCTTCTCATATTCTCCATTTTGGTAATACTGAGCCGCCAATCTCGCTTCTTGCAACCATGCCTTTGAAGGTAAAAATGCAAATAGCAAGATGATAATAAATTTAATATTAAAATATCTTTCCATTTTTTTCGGTAAGATTAAACACTCTTAGCACATAACATTAAAATCAATAATTAGTTCCTTTTTGGACACACCCAAATATTAATCGCATAGGTTTTTAATATGCCCAAATGCCGGTTCATAGCCCTTTTTTGCGGCCTCTCTCATATCTTTACATGCCTTATCGTACATGTCAATATTAGAATAAGCATTGGCACGATTAAAATAGGCTTCGGCGATACTGTCATCTAATTTGGTCGCAAAATCAAAATCGTCGATGGCTTTCTGATATTCTTTAAGTTTTAAGTAAGAAATCCCCCTATTTACATGGTACTCAGTATTTTTAGCATCGATGACGATCAAATCTGTATAGTCACGAATGGCATTGGCATAATTTTCCATCCTAAAGCTGACAATGGCTTTATTGATTTTTGCTGCTTCCATTGTGGGGTCTATTTCGAGTGCTTGATTCATATCAAGGTATGCCCCTGAAAGGTCACCTGTATTGATTTTGCAATAACCACGCAGGAAAAATGCCTCTCCACTCTGAATATAACTTATCGCTTTCGTCAAATCTTGAATGGCCTCCTCATATTTTTCAAGCTTTATAAATGACTTTGCTCGTGCCATGTAGATTTGAGGCCCATTCGGTTTGTAGTTGAGTGCCGCACTGTAGTCCTCGATGGCATCATGATATCGTTCCATCCTATCTCTGCATATAGCCCTATTATAAAATACGGCATAGTTAGCTTCTCCTAGTTTAATGGCTGTATTGAGGTCTTCTACGGCTTGTTCATAGTTGTCATTTCTAATCAATACAGTAGCACGGTTGACATAAGCCTTGGTTAAGGTATTGTCCTTAGCAATGGCTTCCGTAAAGCTACTGATGGCTTCCTTATCTTTGTCCAGTTTCATTTCCGCAAATCCTTTATAAAGATAGGCCTTAGAAAAATCGCGATCAATTACTATGGCTCTTTCAAAATCAAGGACAGCACCTTCATAGTTTTTGAGGTTTAATTTTGCATTTCCCCGGTTGTAGTAAGCCTTAAGATAGTCGGGATTTTTATTAATGGCTTTGGTGTATTCTATTACGGCCTGATTGTAATCTTTGTCCTTAAAAAAGCTGATGCCTTTGTTAAAATATTCAATGGCTTCCGTATTATCCTGACCAATGTTAAAATTTAAAAGCAGGAAAAAGGATACAAAAGTTAAAATTGCATTTTTATTCAAAACTCGAATTTTTTGAAGTATTAAAAAATATAAATGTGCCTTTACGTTGTAAAATATTCTAAAAACAACCTTTGAAATGGCATAAAATCTAAGAAATGTAAATATATTATATTATTTTTTAATTTATAAAGTGAAGTATTTGAATAATTAAAATTGCGGTAATTTTTTCAAGTTTTTAGATTACCAATTAAATCTAAACGTGTATCCACTGTGAATATTTTGTCGACGTAGATTTTCGAAATCCACTATTGAACAATGGGAAAGTTTAATATTGGTGATTAATTTTTAATTTTAGTCGGGCCTACCAGTGTATTACCACGGTCCATTCTTTGTGATATTGATAAATTCTCCATTTTCCAATCTAAATGCACCTCCATAACCCACAAACCAAAGTCGGTGATCCTGATCCCTATAGATTTGAAAAACAACAGGCCCCTGTTTTTCTTCAGGTTTATTAAATTCGACGAGCTCCTTGCCATCATAGGTATATAGATAGTGCTGGTTAATGACGAACCATAATTTGCCATGGACATCCTCCGCCATACTTCCTATTCCTTTACCGATTTCAGGTATTTGTCCAGTGATATTGTGTATTTTATCTCCTTCCAATTTGTATAAAGCTACCTTGGTAGAAATCCAATATCCACCCTTTTTACTTTCCATGATTCCGTTAATAAAATTGGTTTTTATCCCGAATTTCTCAGAGAAATTAGTCAGTGTATTGTTTTGATATTGAAATAGTCCTGCATTTGTACAAAACCAAATATTCCCTTTACTATCCTCCATGACATCATGTACCATCTCCGGACTTGACACCCCGAGAGTCGTATCTGGAATGCCCATGGGCAAATCAAAATCTGTGAATGTATGCCCGTCGAACTTACAAACACCACCATAAGTCCCTACCCAGATGTCACCTTTCGAGTCTGTTGTGACATTCCAAACATCATTATTAATTAATCCATCAGATTCATAATAATTGGTCACCTTATTCCCATCAAGGGAGCTCAGTCCATCAGTATGTGCAAACCACATTTTTCCATCTTTTCCTTCAGTAATGTCATGAATGGTCACACCGTTTCCTGATTCACTTTTGATGTTATCAATTCTAAGCAATACGTTATCTGTGAGTTTAAAAGCACCATTTTGCGTACCAAACCAAATAGTGCCTTTGCTGTCCTGAAACATCATTCTCACGACTTGACTTATCTGATCTTCCGGCAGCAGACCCTCACTAGTTGCATTTTGGGTCGTTTTCTGACTAATTAAACTGGAATTTGTTTTGTCTTCTTGCCCGATACAAGATGAAAGTATAATGCACGATAAAAAGCCATTCAAGAACTTGATTCTGAATAATCTAAGCATATTCATAGTTCATTTGAAAGGATTAGTCACCCCACTTTTACTTAAATATTCTTTTGGCAGAAATACGGATTACCACAAGAATCAATATCAGAAGGATAATAAAGTAATGGAATGGCATGAAGCTAATCACAAAGATTTGCATTCTGTCCAAAATCCACAACAAAAGCATAAATGATATCAATAGCACAAACAATCCTGTCAAGCGATTAAAACCCGGGATATCATCAAATCTTGCGTTCCTACTGATTAACCACAACGAAACTACCATGCTCACGATGGGTAGAATCTGAGTGTAAAGGTTAAAATTCATGATAGATTCATGCTTAAATACTACCAAATAGATATTCAAAATGAAGGCGAATATACCTGGTATCAATGCCGAATAAACTAGTATAGTGTAGAGGTATTTCCAAGGGGAAATGTTGGATTCACCGTTACCAAAAATCCAAGCCAAAAGCGCTGTAAGCGGGGTCACCACAAAAAAGAAAATCGATAGTGTCGGATTCTGATTTAGTGCATTTAGAAAATCTGCTAATGTCATTTATTTCTTTTTGAACGCAATTTATAGCTCCATGAGCAATTTTACCGGATCTTCAAGCAATTGTTTGACTTTGACTAAGTAGGTAACAGATGTGCTACCATCGATGATTCGGTGATCATACGAAAGAGCGAGATACATCATAGGTCTTATTTCTACCTTGCCATCTACTGCAACAGGCCTTTCTTGAATCGCATGCATTCCTAAAATCGCCGACTGTGGTTCATTGATGATAGGAGTACTCACTAAGGACCCAAACACCCCACCATTCGTAATCGTAAAAGTACCGCCCTTCATCTCTTCTAATGACAATTTGCCATCGCGAGCTTTCGCAGCCAATTCCTTAATTGCATATTCTATCTCGTGCAATTTCATGGCTTGTACATTTTTTACGGGTGGTACGACGAGACCATTAGGCGTAGAAATGGCGATACTGATGTCAACATAATCGTGATAAATGATGTTATTTTCGTCGATTCTTGCATTCACATCTGGCATTTCCATCAGCACTTGAGCACAAGCCTTTGAGAATAAGGACATGAAACCGAGTTTAATGCCGTATTTGGCCACAAAATCTTCTTGATAATCTTTTCTCAATTGCATGATCTTACTGAGATCCACCTCATTAAAAGTGGTAAGCATTGCAGTTTGGTTTTTGGCAGAGACCAACCTAGAAGCAATGGTTCTTCTCATTCGAGACATCTTTTCTACCCTCTCTGTACGACCAAAAGTCGCAGTAGTCGATACAGAACTAATATTGTCATTAGCCATTTTTTCGGCATTAGTTTTCTCTGCGACAAGGGCATCGCCTTTTGTTATTCGTCCATCCTTGCCCGAGCCATCTACCGAACTTGGGTCTATTTCTTTTTCTCTCAAAATTTTAGCAGCAGCAGGAGAAGCCACCCCTTTCATACTATCATTGGTAGAAGGCGTTGTTATTACTTGCTCAGCGACCTTTGTATTTTCAACTTTGGGTTTTTCCTCTGATTGAGTGGCATTAGATTGAGTGGCAGAAGTATCTATTTTGGCCACCAATGCACCAATCTCCAAATCATCGCCTTCTTTTGCAACATAGATTAATTTTCCTTCGGCTTCAGCTGGAAATTCGAGGGTCGCTTTGTCAGATTCAAATTCACAAATCGGTTCATCCAATTTGACAAAATCGCCATCCTTTTTCAACCATTGACTTAAGGTAACTTCAGTAATAGATTCGCCTATGGTAGGCACTCTCATTTCTACTATGTTGCTCATTTGTATTTTTTAATTTCGTGCAAAAATAACGATTATGAAATAATTTAGATATCTAAAAAGATAGTTTCTAATTTTATACGAATTTTGAATGGTAAAAAAATGTATAAGGGATTATTTAACCTGTTTTTACCTCTAAAACGAAATTCTACTAATTAGAATCTTATTTTTGTCATAAGATAAAATTGAAGTCAACTAAAATAGTACTCTAAATCGTATGCTAAAAAAAGAATTAATGAAGAAATATATCCCTTTGCTATTCATGTTGTCAATGATATGTAAGATATATTCACAAGATATTCCCATCCCTAAAACAATGGAAGCATATAGAATCAGCGAGTCTATATCAATCGACGGGAGACTAGAAGAATCTGCTTGGAAAATGGCTCAGCCTGCCAGTGAATTCATCCAGCTTGAGCCCAATACCGGAAAAACATCCAGATTTGACACAAAGGTCTATGTCATCTATGATGATGAAGCCATCTATATAGGCGCAAAAATGTCTGACAACCATCCAGATAGTATTTTATTGGAAATGTCATTGCGAGATAATTTTAAAAATGCCGATAATTTTATACTTATAATCGATTCATACCAAAGTGGTCAATACGCTTTCGCATTCGGGGTGAGTGCTTCAGACATTCAGATGGACTTCGCTGTCAATGGCGAATTTGAAGACACCAACTGGAACGCCGTTTGGGAAAGTCGTACCTCGATTGACGAAGAGGGTTGGATTGCGGAGTTTAAAATTCCTTACTCGGCATTGCGTTTTTCTGACAAGGAAATTCAAACTTGGAACATTCAGTTTACCCGAGAAATCAGACGCTACCGAGAAAAGTCATTTTGGAATCCCGTCGACCCGGAGATTAGCGGCTATGTCAATCAATCCGGTGTCCTGAATGGAATCAAAGACATTAAAACTCCCATCAGGTTGTCTCTGACTCCCTTCGTAGCGACGTATGTCAACACCAGTTATGACCCCAGCACCCAGACTACCACCTCAGGCACGGCATACAATGCTGGTATGGACTTGAAATATGGAATTTCTGATGCCTACACTTTAGATATGACATTAATCCCGGACTTTGGTCAGACGATTACGGATCCCAGGGTTCTAAATCTAAGTCCTTACGAAGTGTTTTTTGATGAAAACAGACAGTTTTTCACCGAGGGACTTGAACTATTTGACAATCAAAATCTCTTTTATTCACGGCGGGTAGGAGGGCAACCATTCGATTATTTTGCACCTTACAAAGAATTGAAAGAAGGAGAAACACTGGTTGACAATCCCAACACGACCGGACTTTATAATGCAACTAAAATATCAGGAAGAAATTCTTCTGGACTTGGTTTGGGCTTTTTTAATGCCATAGAAAAAGAACAATATGCCATCATCCGTGATACTTTTGGTAATGAAAGAAAAATAAGGACAAATCCACTTACCAATTACAACGTACTTGTTTTAGACCAAAATTTACCTAATAATTCGACATTGAAATTCATGAATTCCAATGTACTCAGAGAAGGTCATGCACGAGATGCCAATAATAGTGGTCTACAAGTCAAGTTAAAAACGAAAGATCAAAAGTACAGTCTTTATGCCTCAGCATCCATCTCGCAAAGGTTTGACTCGGGAAAAGTAGATAGAGGCTATGCCCACACGGTTTCATTGGAGAAAATATCCGGTAAATGGTTGTATGGAACCGGATATTGGTTTGAAAGTGATAATTTTAATCCGAATGATTTGGGACTACTTTTTGCACCCAATGAAAAAGGATACTATGCTTACGGTGGATTATATGATTACAAGCCCAAAAGCGAAAAACTTCAGTTTCATCGACATAATGTTAACATAGAATATTCTCGCTTGCATCGACCCAATGAATTTTCCTACCTTTTCGTTTCACTGGATAACTTCTATTTGTATAAGAGTCGATTTGCATGGGGTTTTAGAGTTGGTGGCAGACCTTCGGAGTCGAGGGATTACTTCGAACCACGTTCCGCAGATTTCAGCCTGTATTTGCCCATTCCTAAAACACTCTTTACGCAATTCATTATCTCAACGGACTATCGCAAAACTTTAGCCGCTGATGCCAATGTAATTTGCACGTTTTATGATGCGAAAAATAGATATTTATACGAATTCAACCTTTTTCCAAGGGTTAGATTTACGGATAAATTTTCAGTTAATTTTGGCACAAGCTATCAGATAGAAAAGAATAATCAGGGATATATTTTTGTCTCGGATATTGATATAAATCCAGGAAGTGTTCCTATTGGCACTAGGGATAGAAGCATTGTAACGAACTTTATTTCTGCCAGTTATATTTTTACTAATAAAATGGGTATCGACCTATTTGCAAGGCATTATTGGGATAAAGTAAGGATTAACAATATCGAGCAACTGTCTCAAAATGGCAAATTGAGCCCCGTTTCGTTTTCTGATTATGACTTGTACAATATCAATTATAATTTTTTTAGTGTTGATTTTCAATATTCTTGGCGCTTTGCCCCTGGAAGCGACCTCATTTTTGTTTGGAAAAACATCATTGATTCTAACACTTCTGAGCTTGATTCAAATTACTTTTCTAGTTACAATGGATTGTTTAACAATATCCAGTATAACAATTTCTCATTGAAAATGGTCTATTATATCGATGCCAACAAAATTCTGAAATAAGCCTAAAAGCACTACATTTGCGACTAACCAAAGCTACTTAACAGATGCCTAACAGTTGGGAACAAGCCTATTCGAGTCGCAGAACCGGAAATAGTTCGTCGAGTGATGCTTTAAGAACAGATTTTCAGAGAGATTTCGATAGAATGATTTTTTCGGCAGCATTTAGAAGGTTGCAGAATAAGACCCAAATTTTCCCACTTCCGGGAAATACCTTTGTACATAATCGGCTGACTCATAGCTTGGAAGTCGCTTCTGTAGGCAGGTCTCTGGGACATCAAGTTGGAAATACGCTGGCTCATCAAATAAAGGAAAATTCTAGTAAGCAATTTTATCAAAGTGAACTATCCAATGTCATTGCCGCCGGATGTCTGGCTCACGATATCGGCAACCCTGCCTATGGACACAGTGGAGAGGAGGCGATTTCTGATTATTTTAAAAAAAATGCCAATAAAATGGTCAATGGCCACTCTCTGGCTTCCTATTTTAATGAAAAAGAATGGAATGACCTTACCCATTTTGAAGGCAATGCCAATGCTTTTCGTCTGCTAACTCATCATTATAGAGGTAAATATCCGGGAGGATTTGGATTGACGTATAGCACTTTAGCGTCCATTTTAAAATATCCTTGCGAATCAAGTGCAAAACAAAAAGGCAAACTCCATCGAAAAAAATATGGCTTTTTCCAATCGGAATTAACTCTAGCCAATGAGCTTGCCCAAGCCTTTAACATGGAAAGTGACCTTTCTACGGATTATATCTCATATTATCGCCATCCTTTTGTCTATTTAGTCGAAGCCGCTGATGACATTTGTTATCGAATCATAGACCTAGAGGATGCCCACAAAATTGGAATCATTAGCTTCAAGGAAATAGTCGATTTGTACTTCTCGGTCATCGAGCAAGTCAGTGGAAATAAAAATTATAGCAATAAAACTAAAGAGAGCTTTGACAGTCTCGGCGATAAAAATGAGAAAATTTCATATCTCAGAGCCAAATCCATTGGCAGTTTGGTGGAAGCAAGCCAACAACATTTTATCGACCACGAAAAAGAAGTGCTTCACGGTAAGCTCAATTGTTCGCTCTTGGACTTGATAGATGAATACTGCCCGGTCATGAAGGACATCAATGATATCAGCATTCATAAAATTTACAATCACTCCTCCGTGATTGAACTCGAAGTGACTGGATATAAGGTATTGTTTGAGCTGTTGGATATTTTTACCGAGGCGGCATTTGATGATGATTCAAAGGCTATGAACCGCAAGACCAAACTTTTAATTCCTGAGCAATTTGCCTTTTATAAGGATGAAAATACCTCTCCTTATGAGAAAGTCATGGGAGTCATCGACTTTGTCTCAGGCATGACAGACGAATATTCCACTTCACTTTATAGGAAATTGATGGGAATCGACCTGAGTAGGGATCGTCGCTTCTAGTGAGATTACTGTCTCCAGAATGTTACCGAAATGGTTTCATTCAATGGATTTTCCATTTCATCACATCCCACCTCGATTATTATGTTTCCTTCCTTAGTTGGGTCACATTTTACTGCAAATTCGTAGTAATTTGATGTGTCGGGTTTGGTAAGTGGATTTAAGTAGGGTATTTGATGAGGGTCGGACGTGCTGTTTTCACCCAAGATTAAAGAATAGCTCAATTTTCCATCCCAAAAACAAGGCGTAGAAGCAAGAAGTAGTTTCACCGTGGCAAAACTGGCACCATTCGCAATGGGAACGGAAAAATTGGATTGGTTTAACTCACTATTCTGTACCTTAATTACGTCTTGTTTTTCGTATTTCAACGTATCAAAGTAAATGGGATTATCCAATGTACTCATGTCGTAAGCCGTAGGATGGGGATTGAGAAATATGCGGCTATAGTAAAGGCGGTTCATTTTTTCGTAGTGTAAAATGGTAAGATTGTATTGATATATTTGAAAAATATTGATGAATGAAGCAATAAGTACAAGGGCAATCAACCAAGATTTTGTTTTCATTTTATGATAGAAAACAGCCATTGGTAGTGCCAATATTGGGAGAGATTGAGACAATGCCCTACTTGAGTAAGAAGCCCCATACGTCCATTCAAACCAAGAAATAACTATCCAGATATTAATCAGAGTAAACCACAAAATTGCTTTGTGAAAATCGTACTTTTTACTAAAAAACAAACCTAGAATACCAAAGGTGACAATCGGTGTATAGATAAACCATCCCTTTTCCCACCCGAATAGAACTCTCCACCAAGGATTTAAAAATACCCATTTGCTACCTACGTCATAAATCCAATTGCCAGTGATTAATTTCCAATAAATAAATTGAGGTATAAATGTGATGATGACTGCAAGTACGGTTGCCAAGATTTGCCTTCTATATTTTTTTAGAAATTGAGGGCTGTAGATATATCCGAAATCGTATCGCCACAATAACGGAATTAGAAAAATCAAACCATCCGTTGGCCTTATCAGAGCGACCAAACCAATCAAAACCCCGATACCGATGCTTGTATTAAGATTCGGATTTTTATTCCATTTTATCACCAAATAAAGCATAAGCGGATAAAGAAAGAACAGATACACATGTGACATCCCACTTTTGAATACAGCATACTGCAAAATGTTGGTCGCCAATGCAATAGATATTAATGTGAGATTGACCACTTTAGCTTCAAAATAGACGGTTAATACTTTTGCCAATATAAACAATCCCAGTATCATATAAACTAGACCGGCTATATGGATGGACACATTGTAAGGAGCTGAAAAGCCATCCCGCTTATATTTATCACTATATCGGCAATAAACATCGGCCACAAGGAAAAATGGAAGTTGCATCAGCGCTGTACCCAGATAGTATTTTGCCACTTTATTGCCATTGGGACAATCATGAAGTTGGTATATGTGGTTTCCAAGTAAATGGTATTCCTCGTTAATGCTATCGAGCCATTCATATTTTCCAATGTCATGATATATGATTGTTCCTGGTAGATAAATGTAATACCCAAAGGCATCATAGGTGAACACCGATTGACCTTTGTTTACATATTTTACATCCCAAGCTTTGATCAAAAACATAATAGAGAAAATACCTAAAAGACACCATTTTACGGCGAGAGGAAGTTTAATTGATGATATCTCGATGGTACAGGACAACTTTAAAAATCCTTATTTGTCAATATCCCACATAGATTAGTGCCATCCATGACCAAGCAATAGGTAAAATTGTTTTTGTGCATGATATCCTTTGCAGATTCAATGGTATCTGATGGTGATAGAATCTGTAATTTCGTACTCATCACTTCAGAGATTAGAGAATCCTTTGGGGCATTTTCGCATAATTCCTCTGTAATAACCCCGACTAATTTACCATTGTGCCATTCGACTGGGAGGTGATGTACATTTTTGAATTTTAGTACATCAAGAGCGGTCTCCACTTCGAGGTCAGGAGATATGGTATAAATGTTGGTATTCATAATATCTTCGACCAACATGGGTCTTTTTAAAGTACTTGGAATCTCACTTTCTTTCCACTCATGGACGGGAATATTGGCTTTCTGAAAATCCAAGCTTTCTCGCACC
>ERZ795053.2715-NODE-2715-length-20933-cov-4.276128_pt1 | contig 20933 bp, 18 predicted proteins | sample MGYA00375137_ERZ795053 | MGnify/ENA primary metagenome ERZ795053 (study PRJEB30182, sample SAMN05720284) | activated sludge metagenome | isolation source: Anaerobic digester | place: Hong Kong | collected 2014-12-17 ...
AGCCTTCCTGCTTCAAGGCAGCCAGCATCGCGGGGCCGCTGCGGCCGGTGGCGCCCACGACCAGGACCACGCCGCTGTGCGCTGGGGTCGCGGTTGCTTTGCCAGGCGATGCGGTTGCCGGGTGCGCCGCAGCGAGTAGCCCGCTCGCCAGCATCGCGACCGTCAAAACATGTCGAAATTTCATATTGAGATCCCCTCTGTCAAAACCTAGCGGCCGGTCAGCATGCGAGAAAACACACCGTCCTTCAGCCACAACCAGTGGCGCAAGGCGCCGATCAGATGCAACGCCAGCGCGGCGAATAGCACGGTATTCAAGCCCAGATGCACGAGTTTCATACGCGCCAGCAGCGCCTCATCCGCGGCGACGATCACTGGCAGATCGAACAAGCCGAACCAGCTAACCACCGTACCGGCAGACTGCGACATCGCCAAGCCCGATAGCGGCAGCAGCAGCAATAGTCCGTACAGCAGGTACTGGTTGAAGCGCGCGAGCGCGCGGGAGGCGGCATGCATAGTGTCAGGCAGCGGCGGCACGTCGTTGGCCCAGCGCCAGCCCAGTCGCACCACCATCAGGACGAATATCGTCAAGCCCAGGGATCGATGCTGAAACAACAGGGCGTATTTGTCGTCGCCGGCCGGTAGTCGCCACGCGCGCAGCGCGATCACGATCTGCGCGACGACCAGCAGGGCGATGCCCCAGTGCAGCAGCCGCGCGGGGGCGCGATAGCCGCGCTGATACCGGTGTTCGTTCAAGACACTTGCTCCAGGCTGGGCTCGGTAGCCAGGCGGCGTGCAACCAGGTCTTCCATAGTGCGCGCGTGGCTTTCGCGGGTGATGCGGTAGAAGGAGAACACGTAGACGCTCAATACACCGAACAGAAAGACCCCAGGTCCGTAGACCCAGCCGAGATGATTGAGCACATCCTGCTCCACCTCGCCGGGGCGCACTTCGCGACCGGTCGGGAAAGAAATCAGCGACAGCGCCACGCCGGCCACCAGGTGTCCAACACCCGAGGTCGCCTTGTTGGCGAAATTGAAAAAGCCGAACAACGCGCCCTCCTGACGTTTGCCAGTCCGCCACTCGTGATCGTCGGCGATGTCGGCGACGATCGCACCGGTGGTGACGACCAGCAGGCCTACGCACAGGCCTGCGAAGAACTGCGCCGCGAGCAGCAACGGCAGGCACAGTGGATCGTCATTCTCGGGAAACAGTCCTAACAATCTCAACGACGTCGGCAGAACGAACGCCGTCAGCAGCAGCGTCAGCCCCAGGTACATCGAACGCTTTTTGTCGAGCCAATCGATCATGTACTTGGCGAAAGGGATGCAGACGACGGTGCCGCCAAACAGCGCGTACAGCATGAACTGAATGTTCTTGGTGCTGAGCTCCCAGAAGTACGTGTTCATATGCAATGCCAGCGTACGCTGCGTGCCCAGAATGATGAAGAACATGATCGAGACGAGAAAGAACGCGAGGAACGACGGGTTCTTGAGCATGCCTACCAACTGCGCGACGTAGGCCCTTACATCCGTGACGCGTGCACCCGTGCCGACCGGATGTAGGTAGGGGATCTGGCTCTGGGTGCCGCGCGCGCAAATCAGGATAACAAGCATGCCGGCAATGCCGAAGGCAATGGCGAACGGTGGATAAGCGGCGGGATTCAACTGGCCTTGGGGGAAATCCGCGGATGCCTTGAAGAAAATCTGAAAAGCCGCGGCAGTGACCGCGATCGAACCCAGGAACGAGAACATGTTGCGGTACGCGACAATGGCCGAACGTTCGCGCTGGTTGTCCGTCAGCTCCGCACCCAGTGCGTAATAGGGGACGATGAAAAACGTCATCACCGTACGCACGCCGATCGCGAAGAAAGTCAGCCAGGCAAACAGCATCCAGTCCGACAGGCCTGAGGGTGGCGAGAACAACAACCACAGGCCGATGGCAAAGGGCACGGCCGCTGCATAGATATATGGATGGCGCCGACCCCACCGGGTACGGGCGCCATCCGAGATGCTGCCTAACAATGGATCCGTTACCGCGTCGACGACCAGCGCCAGGAACAAAGCGAGGCCCGCCTTGGCCGGCTCGAGGTGCAACACCTGCACATAGTAGAACAGCAGGAAAAACTCGAACGAGTTCGATTTGATCGACTCGGCGATCTGACCTACGCCGTAGGCCAGTTTCGTCGGCACTCCTAGTACACGATTTCGCATCCGATGAACGTCCCCGAGGGGCGCTTACATCGGCGCAGTGGTGTGCTGCGCCTTGTCGCCGCCGTAGCGGGAGTAAAGTCGGCCGTAGATGCGCGAGATCATTGCCTGCCGCTCTGCGGCAAGCTTCTCCTGCAGTTCATCGGATGGGCGACCGGAGTCGAGCTTGTCGAGCACCTTGACGCCACTGTCGCGCAGCAGTTCTTCCATGTAAGCCATCCGATCGCGCAGTGTCCACAGTTCACCGCCCAGCTCGAGTACGATGCCGATCAGGTGGTCGATGGCTTCCTGCTCGAAGTAGACCGGATTATTGGGTTTGAAACCCGGCAGATCGCGTACATAGTCGAATTCGTTAGCACCGTTCTTGGCCATGTTGTTTGCTCCCTAGTCCTATTGTTGTAGTGGCTTGACGCAGACGCGGCCGGTACGCAGGCTGTTCTTCGGATCGTAGGGCTCCATCTTGAAGCCCACCTCGGCGATCATCTTCTCGATGTTGGAGCGCACGAACAGTGGCAGGTACGGCTCGCCGTTGTCCTTCGAATCCATCTCTGCAAACCACATGTTGTAGACATCGCGATCGCCGACGCTGGTGAAGTCCAGAATCGTCAGTGCACCACCAGGGCGCAGCACGCGGAACGTCTCTTCGAGCACGCGGCGGCTCGCTTCCGGCGGCAGCTCATGGAACAGCAGCATCGCCAGCGCGGCATCGAAGTGATTGTTCGGGAATGCCATCTTTTCGGCATTCATCTGCTTGAAGTGTACGTCGATGTTCTGTTCCACGGCGCGCAGATGCGCGTAGCGCACCATCGGCGCTGCGATATCGATGCCCGTGACCTCGGCGCCGGGATGCGTCTGCTTGAGCGCCGTGGTGGTAGCGCCGGCACTGCAGCCCAGGTCGAGAATTCGGGCCGCTTTGCCATCCGCCGGCATGCGCGTGATACGCGCCACCATCTTCGGCAGGTTGTCGTTGTCGGCGGCACCGCCCATGAACACCTTGAGGCCGTAGTCGTACAACAGTCCGGCGAGTTCTTCGTTGCCATAGCCACCCGGCTGCAGATGGATCTGCGCGTGGCTGTATTCCGGGATCGGCATGCCAGGGTCGAGGGTGAGGGTGCCCGGGCCGACCGCGGCGGCGGCGTCCATCGCCGCAATAATCTCATCACGGCGCGCGTTGAACGAGCCGCGGATGCCGTTCCAGAACGACTCCTGCAGGCTGCGTTTGACGCGGTAGTAGATCTTCAGCGCCGGGTCCTGCATGAGGATATTGGTGGCGGCATCGCAAGAGACTTTGTCTGGCGTGAAACTCGCGCCAGCCTTCTTCAGCAGGTCGCGGCTATAAGCGGCGATGGGACTCTGCTGGCCATGCAGCAGCGCGTTGCGCGCGTCCTCGACGAACTGGACATAGGCCTCGTCGCGCCGCGTGGTGAGGGAAGGATAGACGCCGGCGATCTTGCCGCGGACGTAGAGAGGGTCGCTGATGCTCATGAGGGACTCCCGAGTAAGATTCCGAGGTGACGCCAAGGCCTCGTTCGATCCCCGGCACGACACTTTGCACACGTGAGCATAGTGCAAGGCTCGGCGGCGTGTCTATCGCAGAATTGGCTGTGCGCCACGCGTTGCAAACGTGTGCAACTTGGTTTACATTCCAGCCCGAGGTCTCGATTCAACTTGCCGATCGGCTAGGGGGCATAGTGGCAGCAAAGTTCGCACGATTATCGATTCTGGCACTCGCTTGCGCAGTTTCTGGCGCGTATGCGCAGGACGCGAAGTCACAGGAAGCGTCCGCAGGCATCAACGAAATCGTCGTCACGGCGCGCCGTGTCGAGGAGCGGCTGCAGGATGCGCCCGTATCGATCGCCGCGTTTTCAGCGGAAACGTTGGAGCGTGCTGCTATCCAGAACATCAATGATTTGACCAATTTCACCTCGAATATGACCTTCAGTTCGGGCGAAACAGGTCGCATCGCGGCCCCGGTTCTGCGCGGCATCGGCATCATCGACACGCGTGGTTTCGACAACAGCGTCGGTATCTTCATCGATGGCGCGTTCGTGTCGGGTCGTGCGGTACAAAACGTGGGCATGCTTGATCTCGAGCGTGTCGAAGTCATCAAGGGTCCGCAGAGCGCACTCTATGGCCGCAATACGTTCGCCGGCGCGATCAACTACATTACGCGTAAGCCGAGCAAGGAGTTGTCGGGCCGCCTGGAGGGCACGCTGGGCAGCGACGATCTGCGGCGCGCGCTGGCAATCATCAGCGGTCCTTTCAGTGATCGGGTGTCGGGTCGACTCGCCATCGCTTATGACGACAACAACGGCACCTACCGCAACGCGGGGCCCCTGGCAGCCGGCGAGCCAATAGGTGGTTCTGTCGACAAGAGCGTCCTGGCCACTTTGCGTTTTGAGCCCAGCGACACGAGTTCGATCACGTTGACGGGCTACTTCAACGACACGTTTGGGCAGAATCGTGCCAATTCAGTCGTACCTAACAACTGTGGCTTCATCGAAGGAGGTCCAGGCTACTATTGCGGCGAAATACCCGCAGTCGCGTCCGACGGCATCATCGCCGTATCGCCTGACGCGTACGGTTGGGACGGCGAGTCCAAGCGTGGGACGCTTGACATGCAGTGGGACTTCGATCGCTTCAGCATCCAATCCCTCAGTTCTTACACCCAGACCAAGAATCTTTCCAAGACTGACCTCGATCGCGGCCAGACGGGTGAGGGGGGGTATGGCTTCGCGCCGTTGGCCGTCTACCAGGCGTTCGGCTCGCCAAGTTTCATTTGCTCGGGATTCATACCCGCTGGTCCCTGTTCCCCAGCCGCCATGGGTGGTACGGCGCCGCTTTTCAATCAGATTAGGCCGGGTACTTTCAATACCTATATCGGTGGTACAGGTCTCGATTCAAGCTACTGGTCGACGGAACTGCGGTTTTCGTCACCGCGCGATCAGCGCTTCCGTTGGTTGGCCGGCCTGTTCTACTTTGAGTCCGAGAACAACGATACGACGCAGTTCGCCGTCGACGCATCGTCCGCAGTCACGGCACTCAATGGTTTGCCGACGAACCAGATTCAGTTCTTCCTGCTGCAGCCGTTCGCGGTCATTCCAGGGCTGGCTCCTATGGGCATCGCCATACCGTCACCGGCGCTGCCGAATCAGGCCTACGTGAATGGTACGGCGATGCAAACACTCACCGCCAATACGCTGGAAGACAAGCAGGCAGCCTTGTTCGTGTCTGCGGACTTCGATTTCACCAACCAGCTCACGGGTACCGCGGAGTTGCGCTACACCACCGAGAAGCAGGTACTGGACAATTATCTGGATATTTTCTTCTTTTCGCCTGCTGTCAAATATGACGACAAGTCAACCTTCGTCGATCCGCGCTTCATTCTCCGCTACAAGCCAACAGAGAACCTGATGTTCTACGGGTCTGCGGCTAAGGGTTCGCGCTCCGGTGGTCTGAATCCGGCAGTCTCGGACCCGTCGGCGCAGAGCTATGATCCGGAGAAGAACAACACCTTCGAGATCGGCACCAAGACGAGCTGGCTGAACAATCGACTGACGTTCAATGCGGCAGTGTTCTACATCGATTGGACCGACGCTCAGTTTCGCCAGAACGTGCCCGGCAACGCGACTCTAACGGTGACGCGCAATGCGGGTGACATCGAAAGCAAGGGGTTCGAACTGGAGCTGATGGCGCAGCTGGGCGACGATTGGAGCGCGTCGTTAGGTTACGGCTACGCCGATTCGTCTTTCGGCGATGGTGCGCTGTCGATTGGCGATCGTGCCTTGTGCACGGCGACGCCACCGGCGGGTTCACCAATTCCGGCGATCCCGCTCAATTGCGTGCAGTTTGGGGTCAATCCGAGCACCCAGGCGCCGTTGTTGGCGCCTGACATCAGCGGTCTGCAGCTGCGGCGCACATCCAAGCACACCGCAACGGCAACGTTGCAGTACTCGCGCCCCGCTTTCGGCGATTGGGACTTCACGGGCCGTTTCGATGCGGGCTATCGCTCAAAGCAATACCATGACTTCCTGAACAATCAGTATTCGCCCGGGCGTGTCCTGGCGAATCTGCGTTTCGGTCTCGAGTCAGACAGCTACGATGTCACACTCTGGATGGAGAACTTGACCAACGAGGATTCGATCGACAGCACGCAGACTTTTTCATCCAACCTGAACTCGCGCAGTCTGGTGACGACCGCTGTCAATATCCCGCAGCGTCGCTATGGTCTGACGGCCCGCTATCGGTTTTAAGCGGGCTTCTGTCGCTCGGACCTGACTAGTTCGGGTCCAGTGTTCGGATACTGAGGGCGCCAACGCAGTTATTGCGGCGGCGCCCTTTTTTTCGATTAAGCTTTGGACAAGCCATGACGAAACGCATCGTAGTCTTTGGAGCCACCGGTAAGGCGGGGCAGGCCATCGTCTCCCAAGCGCTCGATCGAGGCTGGACGGTGCGCGCAATGGTGCGCGCACCGTCCAAGCTCGGGATCACCCATGCGCGCTTCGAATCGGTGTCGGGCGACATTGCGGATCCAGTCGCGATACGTGCAGCACTCGCCGGCCAATGGGACGCCGTCGTCTCAGCGCTCGGTATCTATAGCAAGCATCAGTCGACGGTCTTGTCCGATGGAACGCGGCGGATCGTGGCTGAAATGCGTGGCGCCAAGCTTGCGCGCATTGTCATCGTTTCTTCTCTGGGTGTGGGCGACAGCAATGGCCAGGGCACGTTCATGGTGCGCATGATCCAGCGCTACATACTGCGCGAAACACTGCGGGACAAAACGCGGCAGGAAGAAGTCCTGCGGTCGAGCGATCTCGAATGGACCTCGCTGCGCCCGCCTCAGCTGACCGAAGACCCTCGAGTCCGAGACGATCTGGTTGCCTGGACCGGCCAAGCTCCCGCGGGACGCTCGCTCACCTGGAAAGTCTCGCGTGCCACGCTGGCGAAGTATGTGCTGGATGCCGTCGAGCGGCGGCTCTGGGTGCGTGAGTCCGTCAATCTATCGGAGCCACGATGAGCACTAACCACACGCCTGGAATGTTGTCGCGCCTGCTCAATCGATTGGGCCAGGTGGAGCCGAGTGAGAGTCGCGCAGTGGTCACTGCGTTCCTGTTGTTCTTCTTCGTCCTGGGTGGTTACTTCGCCGTGCGGCCTGTCCGCGAGACGTTCGCGACCGTCATAGGTCGGGACGCCGTTGCCGATCTGTGGATCATCACCTCGATTGGCGCAGTAGCCATCGTGCCAGTCTATGGGGCGTTGGTAGCGTGGGTCCGTCGTGCGATCCTGCTGCCGAGCATTTACGCGTTCGTCGCGTTGTCACTGTTCGCGCTGGCGTGGTTCCTCCGCGCCAATCCCGAGAGCGCGTTCGCGGCCAAATTCTTTTACGTCTACATCAGTGTTCTCAACTTGATGCTCGTCTCCGTGTTCTGGAGTTTCTTGCTGGAGTTGTTCGATAGCGGCCAGACCAAACGTCTGTTCGGTGTGATCGCGGCAGGTGGTACTGCCGGTGCACTGGTCGGGCCGTTGCTGACCGACCTGACAGTCGAGACGATCGGCACGTCGGGTGTATTGGCGCTGGGTGGCGCGATGTTCGTTGCGGCGATCGTGTGCCAGCAGGTGCTGTTGAATATCTGGGGGACACGCGTTGGGGCGCCGGCCGCTAAGACTGTGCGGGGGCTCGGCGGCAATCCGTTTGCGGGGTTCGCACTGCTGTTCAAGTCGCGCTACTTGCTTGGCATCGCCTTGTTCGTGGTGTTCGTTTCGACGATCAACACGCTGCTGTATTTCGAACAACTGCGCCTGGTTGAAGAACGCTACGCTGACCTGGCCGACCGCACTCAGGTGTTCGCACGCCTGGACTATGTCGTGCAGACGCTGACGATCCTGTCGCAGGTCTTCCTGACCGGACGCATCGCGACCAAGCTGGGACTCGGCGTATTGCTGACCAGCGTGCCGCTCGCCATGGTGCTGGTGTTCATCGGCTTGGGCCTGACGGGCGGTTTCTGGGTCCTGGTCGTGGCGATCGTGGCGCGACGCTGGGGCGAATATGCATTCCTGCGCCCGGGGCGTGAGATGCTGTTCGGCCGGCTCGATACCGAGACCAAGTACAAGGCCAAGAACACCATCGACGTACCGGTTTATCGCGGTGCCGATCTGGTAGTTGCGCAGCTCAACAAAGCGCTCAACAACGCTGGCATGTCTGCCGCTGGCATCGCATTCCTGGGCGCCGGCGCAGCTGCGCTGTGGGCGGTGAACGCCTGGTGGTTGGGTCGCGAGCATAACCGCCAGAAAGAGCCGGATCAGCCAGCGCATTGAGCACATCGCAAGGCGCCGGGCAACGAATTCTTGAGGGGCACGGTCAGATGATCAGAGTTGCAGCTGCAGTTCTGCTGGTGCTGACAATGTCTGCGTGTTCAGCTGCTGGTCCACGATACTTCCGGGACTGCCCGACTTGTCCGGAGCTGGTAGTCATTGAGCCGGGCTCGTTTGTCATGGGTTCTGATGCCACGGAGGCGACAGCGGCGGGGCTGCGTGAGGATCGCGCCAGCGCCGAGCGACCGACCGTGCCGGTGACGATTGGCTACGCCTTTGCAATCGGCCGCTACGAGGTGACCATCGCGGATTTCTAGGCGTTCGTCAGCGACGCAGGATTCGAGGCCGGCAAGGGCTGCTTCGCTGCATCGAGTTCAACCTGGGCCCTGGAAGAAGAGTCGGATTTCGCCTCGCCAGGATTCGTCGTTACCGATCGCCATCCTGCGATCTGTGTGAATGTGATCGAGTTTCATGCCTACCTGGATTGGCTGTCGAAGAAGACAGGCCAGAAATACCGCTTTCCCAGTGAGGCGGAGTGGGAGTATGTGGCGCGACTTGGAGCGGACGGTGTGCGTATCTTTACGGCGGATTCGGCTGTGGCTGGCAATGCGGCCGAAGTGATGGGTGATTGTTATATGCCGACGCACGCAGGCGCGCCGACCGACGGCTCTGCCGTGCTCACACCCGACTGCGGCATACGCGTCGCCAAGGGTGGCTCATTTGCGGGCGAGCCACCGTTCTTTCGCGCCGCTACGCGCGTCTCGGTCACCGACCCGGTGCGTGGCACCGGGTTCGGCCTGCGGGTGGTGCGCGAGATGCCTGTCAAGGATCGCTAACTAGCCGAATGGGACTGCCAGCCCTGTCGGTCGCAGTGGCAGCCGGCGCAGTCGCTGGCCGGTCGCTGCGAAGATCGCATTGGCGAACGCCGGTGCGGCCGCAGGCACACTGGTTTCACCGACACCGCCAGGCGGCAGGTCGGTAGCGACGCGATGCAGGTCGATCCGTGGCATGGTGTTGATCCGCAACGCTGGATAGTCGTGGAAGTTGCTCTGCTTGATCGAGCCCCGCTCGATCTCGAGCGCCGTTGTGAGCGCGCCACTGATGCCATAAACGATGCCGCCTTCGATCTGCGCGTCGACCGTGCTGGGGTCGATGATGGAGCCGCAGTCGTAAGCGCAGGTGACCCGGCGCAAATGCAGCTCGGTGCCGCTCACCTCGACCTCAGCCACCTGGGCGCAGATGGAACCGAAACCTTGGGTTATCGCGATGCCGCGCCCACGACCACGGGGCAGAGTGGAGCCCCAGCCCGCTGCGCTCGCCGCCTGGTCGAGAACTGCCAGCATCCGTGGCTGGCGCGCCAACAATTGGCGGCGGTACTGATAGGGGTCCTGGCCCGCGAAATGCGCCAGTTCATCGATGAAGCTCTCGGCAAAAAAGCCATTGTGGGACAGCGCCACCGAGCGCCAGAAGCCTACTGGCACCGGCAGATCGAGCACGGCCAGATCGCCGTACCGGTCCCCCAGCGCGTACTCGTTAGGTATCAATCCGCCCGTGACGGTAGGATCGGGGATGTTGGGCGGGAGCATGCGCTTATAACCCAGCAAGGATTGACCGGCGATACGTCCATGGACGGCCGTGACAGCACCGGACCCGTCCAGCGCCGCCCGATAGCGTGCTTTGTACGCAGGTCGATAGAAATCGTGCTGCACATCCTGCTCGCGCGTCCCGACCATGCGTACCGGCCGGCCGGGGACGGCCTTGGCGACCTGCAGGCATTGCAGCAACGCGTCGAGCTCCCACTTGCGGCCGAAGCCGCCGCCGGCGAAGGTCAGATTGAGACGGATCTTCTCCATTGGCAGACCTAACAGCTCAGCCGCTTTCTTGTGCGCAGTGTCGGGGTTTTGATGCGGCGCCCAGATCTCGGCTCCATCGGCGTCGACGCGTGCCATGCAAACCTGCGGCTCCATGGTCGTGTGCGCGAGATAGGGCACTTCGTAGGTTGCTTCGACCGTACGTTTGCCAGCCGCGGCGAGTGCCGCGTCGACTTTGACACGATCCCCCGGCGTCATCTTGGGTGGCTTGTGCGTGAAATCTATGAAGGGAAACGGCTTCGCGCCCGCATCGTCGGCGATCGCCTTGCTCAGCGTGGCGCGGATGCTGGCAGTGTCGAGCCCGGCAACGGCGTCCGTGTTGAATTCGACGTCGAGCGCGTCGGCCGCCGACTTCGCCGCAAAATAGCCGCTGGCCACGACGGCCACCGCATCCTCGAGCGGGACCACCGCGACGACGCCGCGGCGGCGGCTGATGCTCGCGGCATCGAACCGTTGCAGTTTGCCTTGCAGCGCGGTCGTACGGCGCAGCACGGCGGTCAACGTGCCAGGCAGCTTGACGTCGGCGCCGAACAGGGCGGAGCCGTCGATCTTCGCTGGGACGTCCTTCCGCGCCAGGCGTTTACCAATGAGTTTGAACTCGGCTGGGGGCTTGAGCGTGGCGGTATCGGGGATCGGCAGCGTCGCCGCGGCAAGGGCGAGCTCGCCGTAGGGCAGGGCTCGGTTGCTGCTCGGATGGATGACGCGGCTCTCGCTAGCCTTACATTCGCCAGGCGGAACATTCCAGCGGATCGCCGCGGCACTGATGAGAAGTTCGCGCACGATCGCACCCGCTTGCCTGAGTGGCTCGTAGTAGGAGATGACAGACTCGCTGTTACCCACGCGCTGCCGCTTGCTGATCGGGCTGACGAACGCTGCATCGGCGTAGGGATTGACCACCGTGACGCGTGACCAATCTGCCTCGAGCTCTTCAGCGACCAGACGGGCGAGCGAATCGAACACACCCTGGCCGATATCGGTCTGCGGACAAACGATCGTGATCGCACCACTTGGCGCAATGCCGACATATGCCGTGAGTTGGGTCGGCACTACGCTGGCGGCTCCAATAGGCGCCGCAGCCAACTTGTCGGCCGACGTCGCGCTTGGCGCTACGCAGGCCGTGAGCCACAGACCGGCGGATCCGACCCCCAGCTGCTTAAGTGCCCGACGTCGTTCCGGATCCTCGATCGACATCAGGGGGGGCGAACGGCCGCGATCCGGTGCATTCTCGGACATGCTGGGTAACTCCTTGGGGTCAGCAGACCGAGTATGATGCCCGGTCGAATACCGCTGCAACCGAGTTGCCGCGAATGCGTTCTACAGGCGGCGCAGCCAGAACGGTGCGGCCAGCAAGCCGGCTGCGATGAGCGCCATCGACAACAGCCAGTCGCCAGGATGCAGGATCAGCAGCCCGACGCCGATCAACAGCCCGTAGATGCTGCAAGCCGCGGCCGCCACCGACAGCAATCCGCGGCGCAATTCACGCCGTGAGTCCCGCGGATCTTCGCCTGCTGCTGTCGCTGTCTCCTGCCAGAAACCGGGCGGGCGCACTCGCTCGAAGAAGCGGATCAGCTGCGTGCGATCGGTGGGCGGCGCCCAATAGGCGGTGATGACCACCGTTGCCGTGGATGCCAGCACCATCACTAATAACTGCATCCAGAATGCGTCGACGGTCGCCAGCAGAATAGGGGCCAGAACAATCGAAACGAGCATCGCGGCGACTTCGCAATAGAGATTGATCCGCTCCCACACCCAGCGCAGCACGAGGACGCCACCGATGCCGGCGCCGAACAGCAGCGAAATCTGCCAGGCTCGTTGGATCGAATCGAGGTGCACCATGATGTAGAGCGCCAGTGAGATGATGACGACGTTCGACAAGCGCGCGACCAGCACTAGTTCGCGCGGCTTAGCGATGCGTCGCTGCCATCTTTCCACCCACAAGGCTTTGTAGAGGTCGTTGCTCCAATAGCTCGCGCCCCAGTTGAGGTGCGTGTCGAGCGTCGACGCCAGTGCCGCCAGCATGCCCGTCAGCATCAGGCCGCGTGCGCCAGCCGGCAGCAGATCGTTGATGCCTTGCACGAAAGTGATTTCACGCGCCGCTGCAAGACCTTGAGCGGGCGCGGTGGCGTCGAATGGATAGATCACCAGCAAGGCGATGGCGATCGGCAACCAGAGCAGGCTGCGCACGAGCACCTGGGCGGTCGTAAAGACCATGGCGGCGACGCGTGCATCGCGATCCGAGGCGCACGCCATGACCCGTTGTGCCAGATAGCCCGTGCCGTCGCTGTTCACCTGGAACAGCCACTGCAGCGACAGAATGATCAGGAACGGCACCAGCGCTTCGGCGGCGGGTGGCGTGAAGCTCAACATCCGAGCAGCGCGCTCCTCGCCATACTGGGTCACCAACCCGTCGAGCATCGCTTGCGTTCCACCGGCGGCAGCGACGGAATACCAGGCGTAGATCGCCGTTCCGACCATCATCAGCGCAAATTGCATGACATCGGTTGTGATGACACTGCGCAGTCCGCCGGTGGCGGAGTAGAGCGCGACGAAGCCAAGCACCAGGGTGATACTGAGTGCCGTATTGGTAGTTGCTATATCGCCGCCCAAGCCAAGCAGCACACGGTAGAAGGCGGCGGGCAGCCAATCGTGCCAGGGCAGGAAGATCTCGAAGATCCGTGTCGCCGCGAGCAGAACAAATGCCATGACGACGCAATTGATGAGCGTGCCGTAGTAGATCGCTTTGGTGACCCGTAGCCCGAGCACGCCGCGCCCGCTGTAGCGCTCCGTCGTCAGCTCCGCGTCCGTCAATACTGCAGCGCGGCGCCATGCCGCACCCAAGACGAACCCGAGTAGCAAGAACGCAAGCCCATACACCCAGAGTTGCCACAAGGAGAATACGCCGCCGACGGCGACGAGACCCGCCACCAGCAGCGGCGTGTCCGCCGCATACTGGGTCGCCGCCATGCTGACGCCTGCCCGCCAGCCCTTGATCGTCCGACCACCGAGAAAGTATTCGTCTAGGTTGCGCGAAGCGCGACGGCGCGCGGCGAAGCCGGCAAGTACACTCACGGCCACGAATGCCAGCACGATCGCGAGATCTAAGTATTGGAGGGAGTTGAGCATTGCTTGCGAGACACCTTAGAACCTGGGCGCTGTCTCGACAACCCGATAGGTAGAGATCCCGGTGAACGACGGCAGCAGAATCGGGCATGCTGTCCGCCTCACGCTGGCACTGGTGGAGGAAAGACTGATGCAGCAGGTTGGAAAATCGGCGGCGCCCGCCCGCGCCATCGCGGTGATCATCGCGATGTTGGCCGCGACCGCTTACGGTCAGGAGCAACATCAACACGGAGGAATGGGGGCGCTCGAGCTGAACGAGGGCGCGAAATGGACGACGGACGAGCCGCTGCGCAACGGGATGGAGCGTATTAGAGCTGCTATTGCGCCACCAATCGCATCTCTCGCGGCCGGGCAATCGGTCGAGCGTGCGACTGAGCTGGCCTCGACAATACGCCAGCAGGTCGATTACCTAATCGAGAACTGCAAGCTCGAGCCGCAAGCTGACGCCATGCTACACCTGCTCATTGCCGAGATCCTGGAGGGTGCCCGCGAAATCGAACACGCCGACACCGTGGCCGCTGGGTTGACTCGGGTCCAACAGGCGATGGCACGCTATCCGCAGTACTTCGAGCATCCTGGCTGGGTGGCAAATGGTTTGGCCGAGCCCGCAAGCCTGGCGGCGGAATTCCAGCGATTGCTGGCTGACAAGCTGCAGATTGCGATGCGCTCGGGCGGTGCGGTCGCGGCGGTATCGGTGTGCAAGGACGAAGCGCCTGCGATTGCCAGTCGATTGTCGCGAGAGAGCGGCTGGCAGGTGAAGCGCGTCGGCACGCGCGTCCGCAATCCGCTGACGGGACTGCCGGATGCCTGGGAGCAACAAGAGCTGCAACGCCTGGAGCAGCGGCTACACAAGGGTGAGCCACCGGCCGCACTCGAGCGGCTCGCAATCGTCGATGGGCCCCAGGGGCAAGTGGTCCGTTACGTCAAAGCGATAGTCGTAGCGCAGCAGTGCCTTGTTTGCCACGGCGCGCGCTCCGCGCAGCCCTCCGCGCTGCGCGCGGCGCTCGACCAGAACTATCCTCACGATGCCGCGACGGGCTATGTGTCCGGTGAGCTCCGCGGTGCTTTTTCTTTGCAGCGCGTGCTGCCAACGCCGTCCAAGAGCGAGCAGTAGCGCGGGTCATCCTTCGACCCGCGCTACCTACTTGCTCACGTCGTTAGTTGTTGGCCTTGCCGGGCAGTGATAGATCTCCCGATGCGACTTTGAATACATCGACGACGCACAACAACGGCGCGTGTACGCTCTCGTTGACACGTAACGCGGCTGTCACGCCATCGAACTGCGCGGAGCCAACCGCGGCAATGTCATCGAACGGCACCCGCACTTCCAGCGTGTCGCCAGTGAAGACGGGGCTCCAGCCGGGGCTGTCGATCAATATCGGCAAGCCGGGCCAGGTCTTGGGCAGGCGTGGTTTCGTGCCCTCGGGTATGTCGACCACCTTCAAGGCGCCCTTGCCGCAGGCGTCGTCTGGCGTCAGTACAACCCAGTGCGAGTGCCAGACGTTGCCGTCGTTGCCCAGGTTGCCATCGCCGTTCTCATCGAACAGCGGCGTATCGTCGAAGTCGGGATGCGCCGTCACGGCGAATGCGAGGATGCCGCTCTTTGGTTCGAATCCTACGGCGCTGGGGTCGAGCGACGTGGGCCAGACATAGGAGAAGACTGAGCTGCCGGCGAGCTTGCCGGTCTTGCTCGGCTTCAGGGCGCCGGCTTTGCCCGAAACGGCCACGTGAAAAGTGGCTGTGTTGCCCGCGGTCGTAATCTTGGTGTGCACCATGTCGAAGGGCGCGCGCACGGCCTTGGCCGGCTCCGTTTTGATGCCGCCCTGGTGTGAGTGGTTAGCATCCGCGAATGCGCTGGTCGCCAGTGCGAGCCCCAGCACGGTCGTGAGGAAGGGTGTCTTGCGCAGCATCGTGATCTCCTGTTGCATGAAAAATAGGAATCCTAAATAATGTCTTGAAAAAAAATCGGATCAGGCGGACTTGAGTTCTTGCCAGTTCTGACGGACCGCGGACGGACTGCCCGGACGATGATCGGCGCAGTCGAGGCGCAAGAGCGCCGGTGACAGCGGGGCGTCGACCAGACGGCAATGGTGGGGTGCCTGGGGCCTGCGATGAGCGTTCGGGGCGAAGTGCTCGCAGGTGACGCAGGCTCGCAGCTCACCGAAGCGATCGTTGCGTTGCAATTCGCCGATGACGGCTAACAGGGCGGTGAACAAACGCTGCTGTGTAGAGGCTGGCAGCTGCTCGATTGCGGCGACGGCAAAACCGCTGGCAGCACCGATATTGTCGGCCAATGCGCGGCCGGCAGCCGTCAACTGCAGCGCGATCGCGCGGCGATCATCGAGTGCCGGACGCTTATGGATCAGACCCTTCCCGACCAGTGCGGTGACGGAATCGCTGACCGTGGCCGCACTGATCTGGAGCTGCTGTGCGAGCCAGGCCAGACGAACGCCTGCCTTGCGTGAGTGCAGTATTTCCAGAATTTCGACCTGCGTACGATTGAGGCCCTTCGCGGTGGCGAATTCCCAGGCGCCAGCGCGCAGCGCAGTGCCGATGCGACTGATCGCACTCACGATGCGCTCGCTCGTAGCTGGAGTTTGGCGCCAGGCCGTAGGGATTCTGTCTGCCATACGAGCAGGTTGCCACAGGCATGCGTAAAACACAAGGAGTCCTAAGTAATTCGGCGAGGCTGGTGTCGGACGTTCCTGGATCCCGTGGTTTTCCAACCGGCAAAGTGTGGTGCTACGCTATTGCGCATCACCCGAGGCCTTGGCGGAGTCGTTATGCAGATCACCGGCCGATGGAACTCGTCGGTCACTATAGTGTGTTGCTTATGCGCGATCGTGACGGGTTGCGAGCGCCGGCCATCTGGGCAAGGTCAGGCTGATCAGTTGCGGTCGGCGTTGCTCGCGAAGGCCGATGCGGACTCCCTGGCGGCAGCCGCGCTATTGCCGGACGTGGCGGAAACGGCAACGAGTAGTGAGCGGCTGCAATGGATCGCAAGAGCACGCTCGATCGAGCCGGAGCGAGCGGATCTCACTTGGCTGCACATCGAGCTGTGTGCACGCGTGCGGGACTGTGATCCTGCGCCGCTCGAGGCAGTGCTGCGCGAGATCGATCCCGACAATGCGGCGGGCTGGTACGGCGAGCTGGTGCGTGCAACAGGGCGCAATGACAGGACTGCGGTGGAGGCGGGGCTGGTAGGTATGGCAGCGGCGGAGCAATTCGACGTGTACTGGAATCGACTGCTCGTTGCACTGACGGGGGCGCTGGTTCGCAGTGGACGGGCGGAGCTAAGCGAGGGATACGTCAATGTGAACGGCTGGCTGGCAGCGACTGCGACCCCAGCGCTCGCACCGACGGTTGCTGCTTGTGAGGGCAATTCGCTCGTGAGTGCGCGCCGGCTTGCTGCCTGTCGCGGTGTGGCGCGAGCGATGATGCGAGGCGATGGCACGGTGGTGGAAATGATCGGCGCAGCTATCGCCGTCAGAGTCTGGCCCAAGGATTCTTCTGAGTGGCTGGCGGCCATCGAAGCTCGTCGCGCGGCGGACTACCGGCTGGCGTACCTGCGCCGTGAGGTGAATGCAAGCGGTGCGGCTTTGGCAAACTCCCTGTCCAGTGATGCAGTTCGGGCAGACATGCGTCGCGCCACTCTACATAGGCGCGAGCAGGATGCGCTGCGCGCACGAATGATCGACGCAGGCGAAAACCCCGAACCACCCGCGGGCTGGAGCAGCGAGGCGTCGGAGCAGCTGCGCGCGAACGGTCTGCCAGAAAGCTAACGACTGGAGCGGCCAACCAGTGGCCAACGCTTGCGGGTAGCCGTAAGCTAGGGCGCACTACGTGCTGAAATCTGTGCAATGAGCTCAAAGGGGTCAATCGATGACGCGATCACCTTCGATCCACGTAGCCTGGCTGGCTTTGCTTGGTGTGGCCGCTACCTCGCTGGCAGTCGCGCAGATTGCACCCAAAGCAGGCGAGGTGTTCCGTGATTGCGCGGAGTGCCCGCAGATGGTGGTCGTGCCCCCGGGTGAGTTCATCATGGGCGAGACCGAAGATCCGGAACCCGAGAGACTGGAAGGGCCCAAACGTGCGGTGCGGATTGACTACTCGTTCGCGGTCGGGAAGTTCGAGCTAACCAACGGCGAGTATCGTCGTTTCGTCGAGGCGACTGGGCACAAGACGGCTGGCACAGGTTGCAACGTGTTCCTGGTCGACAAGGTCATCGCGACGCCTGGTACCAGTTGGGCAGATCCCGACTACGGTCGGCCAATACGCGACGACGAACCCGTGGCCTGTATTCGCTGGAGCGATGCGAAATCGTACGTTTCGTGGTTGGCGGGGCATACGGGCAAGAAGTACCGTTTGCTGACTGAAGCAGAATGGGAGTATGCGGCGCGCGCGGGTACCCAGGGCCGTTATGTCTGGGATACGGCCCAAACTGGCGCGCCGTGCCGTGTTGCCAACACGCATGACAAGTCGGGCGCCAAGGCCGCGCCGACGTTGCCGTCGCTCGCAGCGGATTGCGATGACGGCTACGCGGGTGTCGCGCCAGTGGGGCAGTTTGCGCCGAATGCGTTTGGCCTATACGACATGATCGGCAACGTATGGGAGTGGATCGAGGATTGCTATGAAATGCCCTACGGCGCGACCGGGGTCGATGGGTCTGCGCAGCTCGCGGTGGGTTGCGATCGCCGCGGCTCGCGCGGCGGCTCGTGGCGCACCGATCTCAAACGTCAACGGCCGGCGTTCCGCGGTCGTGACCCGGAGGCCCTGACCAGTCAGATTTTCGGCACGCGCGTGGCGCGCGATCTCTAAGGAGTGGCCGTCAGGTCTACCGGCATGACAATCAAGCAATCCACGCTCAAGCCGTTCGCGGACGGCGACCTCTTCCTCGGCTGCACGTACTTGATGAACGTGGCAAACGATGATCACGCGGGCGAGGGGCGCATCCTGCAGTTCGATCGACACATGGTGCCCAAGGGCACGCTCTATACCGAAGGCACGACTCATCTCGTCGTTAACCTTCGATTCGCACCAGACGGTGTGTTGTGGGCATTCGATCCCTTCGCTCGCGCAGTCGTCAGGGTCAGTCCGTCGGGTGAGCAATTGCCAGCTATCGACTTCGGCGAGCGCGCCTGGGGCAGCGTCTGTTTCGGCCACGACGGCAGCGTCTTCCTGTGCGAGTACCTGAAGGGCAACAAGCCCTATCAGGGTGGGGCGATGCGTACGCTGCCGGGCACTGATGTCGTGGGCTATGGTCGGATCGCACAGTTCGACGCGCGTTACCGGCCCGTGCGTGAGTTCGCGAACGAAACGGCCGAATCTGTGACTGGTTTTCACGGCGTCACGCACTCCGTGATGCATCCCACGAACGGCGTTATCACCTATCTCACGGATCTCGGCATGCGTGTCATGCGCTACGACGTGAACCGGGACCGGCAGTTGCCCGACCTCGTCGCCTATCCGGGTGGTGAGGACTACGTGCGCAAGTGGACGACCGGCGTGGCGTATCGCAAGGATGGTACGTTGTTGTTGCTGCGCGGCAGCTTCATCGATCTGCTGGATGGCAACGGCAACTCGTTGCGCACGCTGCCTCTCGACGCTTACGGCTACGCGATGATTTCCGCCTCGACGGATGAGCGTCACGCATGCTGTGCCAATATCTTCACAGGTGTGATGTCGAAGGTGGATTTGGAGTCCGGCGCGATCGTTGGACAGATCGATACTGGCTTGACGAAACCGCAACGCAGTCTGGCAGGCGTGGCCGAGTTCCGGGCGCCGGATCGACGTGCTAAGTAGGGAATGACAGGATTTCGCGCCCAAGCAAACGGCCAAAGGCCAGCGCCGGCGTGACCGCCATGCCGCCGCAGATCGAGCGGCCCATCAGTTGCCCCATTCCTAACAACTCGCCTGCGATATACAGGTTGCGAATGACGGTGCCATTGCCGCGTATGGCTTGCAGTCGATTGTTGACGGCAATACCGGCATAGGCCGTCAGGTTCCAGCTCTGCAGCTGAATCGCATAGTAGGGCGGCTTGTCGATCGGCATCGGCATGTGCTTGCGCCCCAGCGAGTCCTGGCCACTCGCCTGGCCTCGGTTGAAGTCCGTTACCGTGCTTGCCAGGCCCGCGGCATCGATTCCTGCCGCAGCCGCCAGTGCGGCCACCGACTCGGCCCTGAAAAACATCGGCGTGCCATTCTCGAACGCAGCAGCAGTGTTCTCCGGCGGCCAGAACGCATTGATGCCGCTGGTGGCCAACGGCGGCGCGGCACGTAAGATCGCGTCATCGAAGACCACCCAACAGCGTTCCTCGGTCTGCGCACCGAGGCCGCGCTCGTACGCTGTGTGACTCGGTATGTCCTCGCGCACGAAGCGCTTGCCGGCGGCATTGACGTAGATTTCGAACGGCGGCCGATCGGGCGGGAAGTGCCGGACGAGCGCGCGCATGGGTGCCGGGTAGTCCGAATCGGCAGCGACGGCGCCGAACAAGGGCGTGTGTTTGTCACCGCCGCGCACATAACCACCTGCGGCGAGCCCGAGTTCGATGCCCGCGCCCAGACTGTGTGGGTAGGTGGCACGCGAGTATGTCTTGGCGCCTTCAAGACGCTCGTACATGCCAGGATTGTTAGTATAGCCACCGCAGGTAAGCACGGTCTGGTGCGCGAGATACCGTTGCCGATCGCCGCTCGCGCTCGCCGCGACGACACCGGTCACGGTACCGTCGCCTTGTTGCAGCAGTTCAGTGACTTTGGTCTGCGTCAGTATCTTGACGCGACCATTTGCCAGCAGCGGTGCGAGCTGGGCGCTGAGCACGTTCAGTATCGAGCGCCCACCCTCGGGGCCCCAGGCATAGCGGGCGTGCGAGTAGGGATCGTGCGTCGTGCCTGTTACCGGGTGTCCAGGCAGTACTGCAAATCCGTGGTCGGTCAGCCAGTCGAACACGGGTGCAGCATGGTCTACCGCCAGTCTGACGAGTTCGGGGTCGGCGGAGTTGTCGCTGATCCGCATGATGTCGTCGTAATGCGATTGGGGCGTGTCTGTTATCCCGCGTGCGCGCTGCAGCTTGGTGCCGGCCGCGCTCATCTGACCAGTCGACAGGAACAAGGTGCCGCCGATCTGGCCGGCGGCTTCGATGATGAGTACACGCGCACCGCGCTGGGCTGCGAATATTGCAGTTGGCAGTCCCGCATTGCCGCCGCCAACGACGATGACGTCCCATGCATCGCTACTCGCCGCGGCGCGTACGCGGGTAGCCAAGCCGATCGCCGCAGCCGCACCCGCGGCCTGCAGAAAGTGTCGCTTGGAGACATCCGTCGAATCGGTGTCTGTTTGCATGGTCTCCCCTCGGTCAGGATCACGCTATTCTAGTCGCAGCGCATACGATTGAAGGCGGGGACTTGCAGCGATGGCCAAAATCCA
>ERZ795053.2716-NODE-2716-length-20927-cov-12.350038_pt1 | contig 20927 bp, 18 predicted proteins | sample MGYA00375137_ERZ795053 | MGnify/ENA primary metagenome ERZ795053 (study PRJEB30182, sample SAMN05720284) | activated sludge metagenome | isolation source: Anaerobic digester | place: Hong Kong | collected 2014-12-17 ...
CTCCGACCCCCTGCTCCCGAAGCAGGTGCGCTACCAGGCTGCGCTACGCTCCGACGGGGTGGCGTTTAAAGCCTATGGCTGCGCAGCACAAGGGGAAATCGACCGGGCCGCCAAAGGACGCATTTCTGCCTTCAATGCTCCATTTTTCCCCGTGAAACATTGCGCCAGCCGCGCAATGTTGCGTGTGTTGAAATTTACGACGACGGAGGAAACTGCATTGGCAGGCATCAAGACTGGCTATCTCCCATACCCCAGCATTTTGACCAACAAGGATTGGCAGAAGAAGAAGGGCCTCATCGGCAAGATGAAAAAGACCGGGATCGGAAGTGCCCTCGACAAGGCCGAGGCCGTGCACAAGAAGATCGACTGGGCGTATTTGGCGGTCAACAGGGAAAACCCCGCCAACATGGAAGAGCTGAAGAAGGCGATCCAAGAGGTCAAGAACTACTATACCAAGTTGATCGTTCCCTACCAGAAGGCTCTTACCGAGGTTGCGGACACTGCTGAAGGCGCGATCAAGGACGTCAAGAAGATGATCGGTGGCGGTTCGGTTGTGAAGGCGATCGAAGCGATCGTGAAGGAAGCCAAGACCCAGCGTGTTACGCTCAAGAGCTTCGATTTTGAAGCCGACATCAAGGAGGTGGCCGAGAGGATCGAGCGGCGCCAGCAACTGGCAAGGGTCCATATGAACGACTCGCTCAAGAAGTTCGTAGTCGGTGCAAAGGCTTTCCTGTCGGACCCGACGCCCGAAAGCTGGGACAAGCACATCAAGCAGGCCGGGCGCAGCGTCTCGAACTCGGTCAAGGAACTCGAGGATTACAACCGCGTCTTCTGGAAGGATTTCCAGAAGTTCGGAGGTTTCGATCTGATCGCGATGAAGATCGACACGAGGTCGCCTGAGTTCGCGGACATCACGACCAAGAAGGTCAAGGCCGCGGTCGTGCAGGTGAAGGAGATTGCGAGCTTCAAGGGCTGACGACCGGCTCGAGCTTGCGACCCGGAGGATTCCTCAAGGAATTTTTAGCCAATTCTTTTCAGTAGATAGCTGCGCGCGACGGTCAAAACCCGTCGCGCGCATTTTTTTCGACTTCCCCCCCCGGGGCTAGCGTTCGCCCGCTGTCCGGATTGAAAGGATCCGTTGCAGAACACTTGATCGCGGCGCGGTGACGACTTCTGCCCGCCCGCGCGTTTCAAGAACGGGCCGGTTCCCCGAAGTGCCCGGCCGCGCCTCCCGGAAGACGATGTAGACGCCCGATGCGATGATGACGGTGGCGCCGACGACGGTCGCCAGGTCAAGTCCCTCTCTGAACAGGATATACCCGTAGCCGGTCGCCCAGATGATCTGCGAATACTGCATCGGTGCGACGATCACCGCCTCGCCTTCCCGGTAGGCGAGGATCACGAGGAAGGAACCGGCCAGGCCAAAGACCGCGATGACCGCCATCAGCCCGAGATGTTCGATCGGCATCGGGACATAGACGAACGGAAGCATCGCGCCCATGACCAGGAAATTGCCGACCATCGGGTAAAGCAGCAATACGACCGAACGTTCATCCTTTCCGATCTTGCGCGCGATGACCGAGACGGCGGCGCTGCAGATGCTGGCGGCAAGGGCGGCAAGGTGGCCAAGCGAAAGATCCGCCTGACCCGGCCGAAGCACGATCAACACGCCGACCAGGCCGGTGATCACGGCGGCCCAACGACGCAGCCTGACCTTTTCGCCGAGGATCGGGATGGCGAGGATCGTGATCAGCAGCGGCGTCGCGAAGAGGATTGCGTAAACCTGTGCCAGCGGCAACGTCGAAAACGCGAAGAAGGCGGATACGCCCGTCACGATGGCACAGGCCGTGCGCACCATAACCCACCCCGGGTGCTTGGCGCGCAGGCTTTCATGTCGGCGGTCGTTCAGCAGGATGACGGCGACGATCGGAAAGCCCAGAAGCGATCCGAAGAACAGAAGCTGCATCGGCGCATAGGTTGCGCCCAGCAGTTTCACCACAACGTCATGAGTGGCGAAAACGCCCATTGCCGCCAGCATGATGGCGGCGGCGCGCATGTTGTTTGCGGCATGTGAGCTCATCGGTTCGCTCCGTTATCGCAAACACTCTTTTGCCCGTCGGGAACGCCGACTCAAGGCATTAATCGATACGGGGGCAGAAAACCGCCCCCGTTTGCGACCCAGTGGCCGCGCGGTCAGAGCGACGCGTCAAGCGCCGCGACGATCGCGTCGCCCATCTCGGAGGTCGAGACGGGCTTTCCGCCCTCCGGACCCATCAGATCGGCCGTGCGGACACCGTCGGCCAGCACCTTTTCGACGGCTTTCTCGAGCCGGTCCGCCTCGGCGCCCTGATCGAACGAATAGCGCAGCGCCATCGCGAAGGACAGAATGCAGGCGATCGGGTTCGCCTTGCCCTGACCGGCGATGTCCGGGGCCGATCCGTGCACGGGTTCGTAAAGCGCCTTGGGCCGGCCGTTGGCCATCGGTGCACCAAGGCTGGCCGAGGGGAGCATGCCCAACGATCCAGTCAGCATCGCCGCCGCGTCGGAAAGAAGATCGCCGAAGAGGTTGTCGGTCACGATGACGTCGAACTGCTTGGGCCAGCGGCAAAGCTGCATCGCGCCCGCGTCGGCATACATGTGCGACAGTTCGACATCGGGATATTCCTTGTCGTGGACTTCCTGCACGACCTCGCGCCAGAGGATGCCGGATTCCATGACGTTGGCCTTTTCCATCGAACAGACCTTGTTGCCGCGACGGCGGGCCAGTTCGAAGGCCGACCGTGCGACGCGCGCGATCTCGCTTTCGGTATAGCGCTGGGTATTGATGCCGACCCGTTCGTTCCCTTCGGTGAAGATGCCGCGCGGTTCGCCGAAATAGACGCCCGAGGTCAGTTCGCGCACGATCATGATGTCGAGGCCCGCGACCACGTCCTTCTTCAGCGAGGAGAAGTCGGCCAGCGCGTCGAAGCACTGGGCCGGGCGCAGGTTGGAATAGAGGTCCATTTCCTTGCGCAGCCGCAAGAGGCCGCGTTCCGGTTTGACCGAGAAGTCGAGCTTGTCGTATTTCGGCCCCCCGACTGCGCCAAGAAGGACCGCATCCACCTCTTGCGCCTTGGCCATGGTGCTGTCGGCAAGCGGCACACCATGCACATCATAGGCCGCACCGCCGACCAGATCCTCGGACACGTCGAAGGCCAGCCCGCGTTTTTCGCCAAGCCAGCCGATGATCTTGCGGACCTCTGCCATGACTTCGGGTCCGATGCCGTCGCCCGGCAGGATAAGGAGGGAAGGATTGGCCACTGAATGCACTCCGGCGCTGACGTGAAAGGGTCGGGGCTGGCCTAGCCAAAGGCAAACGCGCGGTCAAGCCGCCGCTGCCAAACTGCGCGTGTCAGGCTGGCTGAAGCTCCGCCTGCGTCGGGCGGGAACTGCGGCGGCGCTTTTCCGCGATCATGCCGGCGATGCGGCCCATCGCGATCCCGCGCATCAAGAGGGATGCGGGAAGGAAAGCCCAGGCGGTCATCGTCCAGATCAGCGTCTGCGGGCTTTCAAGCGATACCGGTTCGAAGGACGAAGCCACCATGCGGATGCCTGCGGGAATGAAGAACGGCAGCAGGAAGCCAAGGACGATGTTGAAGCGCGCATCGCGCCGCAGGCGCTGGACGACATCCCCCCCGGTCGTCGGGTCGAAGGTCGGAAGATTGATCCAGACATTGAACGTGCCAAGACGCGACGGCCAGTCGATGACCCGCAGGGCAATGACGAAGACGATCAGGGTCACAAGCGAGATGGTATATGAAATGCCCGCAGTCGTGCGGATCAGGATCATGTGATAAAGGCTCATGTCGTCGGGCAGCATCAGGACGAAAAGCCGGACCGGGCTGTAGGGCACGTCGATGATCTCGCCCAGGCGGTTGCCGATGGTTTCGACCAGAAGGGTCAGCGTGGTCTGTTCGTTCTGGCCGCGCACCACCGTGGTCAGCAGGAAGATGGTCACGAACAGCGACAGGAACCGTAGCCGGTTGAAGGGCGGCGCGTCGCGGAATTCCATCAGCGAAGGGTAGGTCGCGACATATTCGATGAAGGTCAGAAGCGCCCCGAAGATGGCGACAAGCGCGACAATCTGGGTCGTGTCACGGTGCACGCCCGGCAGCATCAGCGAAGGCATGGCGATGAGAACCATCACCAGCACAGCGCGCGCCAAAGCGCCTGTGAACCGCGACATCACTGCTCAGTCCCTCGACATGGCCAGGGATGATACTATGCCATCCCATTGTTCCAGTTGATTTCCCGCGATTGTGGCGGGCTGCCTCATTCTTGACACATTCCTGCCCACATTCAGGCCCCCTCGCAATGTTCTCTTTAGAGTAGCGAGGACAATGCGGCCTTTTCGTGTCCTAACTGGTGCGGCAATGCATCATTTTTCGCGCAGGAATCTGGCGTCGGAGAACAGGAAAGGCCGCCCCGAACGGAGCGGCCCGAAGAAGCCCGGTCAGATATGGATCAGACCCAGGGGCGCGACTGCGAAGTAGCCGCTTCGTAGGTGTCGATCGCACCGACCTTTTCGAGCGTCAGGCCGATATCGTCCAATCCATTGATAAGGCAATGCTTCTTGAATGGGTCCACGTCGAAGCCAAAGCTCTTTCCGTCCGAGGTCGTCACCGTCTGCTCTTCAAGGTTGACGGTGATGCGGGCATTGGCACCCTTGCGCGCATCCTCCATCAAGACATCGACCGCCTCTTGGGGCAGCACGACCGGCAGGATGCCGTTCTTGAAGCAGTTGTTGAAGAAGATATCGGCGAAGGAGGTGGAGATCACGCAGCGGATCCCGAAATCCAGAAGCGCCCAGGGGGCGTGTTCACGGCTGGATCCGCAGCCGAAATTGTCCCCCGCCACAAGGATCTGGGCGTCGCGATAAGCGGGCTGGTTCAGGACGAAATCGGCGATCTCGCTGCCATCGGAGTTGTAGCGCATCTCGTCGAACAGGTTCTTGCCAAGACCCGAACGCTTGATCGTCTTGAGGAACTGTTTCGGGATGATCATGTCGGTGTCGATGTTGACCAGCGGCATCGGCGCCGCAATGCCCGTCAGCGTTTCGAACTTGTCCATAGTTGCTCCTTTCAGCGGTGCAGGGTGCCGGGAACGGGGCGACCCGTGCGCGCGCATCGTCGATTGCGCGCCTTCTTATCGCAACGAAGGGGGCGCGCCAAGCCATCGCCGAATGACAAATGGCGGCGCCTGGACGGCGCCGCCATGATATGTGCCGCAATGGCGCGCCGTGGTCAGGCCGTGGCCTGCCGACGACGGCGGAGCATCATCAGCCCGCCCAGACCCGCCAGAAGCGCAAGCCCCGCAGGCGGCAGCGGCACTGCCGCGACGGTGTGGTAGGTGGCGGTCAACTGGGCCGAATTCGCCATCGTCTCGCGCGTCCAGAAGGTCGGGACGCCGTTGTTGTCGGCGCCGAAGCCCATGAACGACGAAATCTCGATGATGTACTCGATCCCGTCGACGATGAAGCTGGGGCTGAGCGACGGGTTCGTCACGGCTTGAACCCTGTCGGCGCAACCGTAGGAATTGACGCCGCTTCCGTTCGCGCCGCCATTGGCGCAGACGCGATCGAGGTTCGGCGTCTCCCAGTGCAGGAAGTCATAGGCCTGTGTCAGGCTGTGCATGATCCCGTCGATCGACAGGTTGAATGTCAATTCGAGAACCGCAGAGGTGATCGAGGTGCTGCCATAGATCACATAGTTGTTGTGCGTGAAGGTCCCGAGAACGAAGGATGCGCCTTCGGAAAGCGTCACCGCGGGGGGCGTCGTCGCAACGAACTCGTACCCGGATTGCTGACCGCCCCTGTAATAGGGGATGCCCCAACCCAACTCAGTCGTGCCAAGACCCGTGATCTGGTTCGAGTAGGCGCCATACTCTGCAGTTGCGCTGGTCCACGCGCCATCGACAGATTCGATAGTCACGGTGGCCGCGTCGGCCGCAGACGCCGCCAGCAGCGCGGCGGCTGCGATCATGTTCAGTTTTTTCATCTCGAACTCACCCTTGATACTCGTCGTCAGCCATCGATGTTGATGCGACTCCGGCCCACGTGTGGATTCCTGCGGAAGGGTCCAAATCACGCGAAAGTATAGTCAATGGAGGGAAGGTCTCGAATTCTGTCAAAAAAGGCAAGAATGTGGCGGTGAGATTTATCCTTTAGTGGCATTTAGATAACAAAAACGCCTGCCTGAGCGACTCAGGCAGGCGTTCTGGCAATTCGCTTTCAGGAACAATCAGGCATTCGCCCTGCGATTGTTTTCCTGGCCTGGATTCCTTCGGAGAATCAGAGGAAGTCTCGCACGTCGGTCAGGTGACCGGTCACGGCCGCAGCCGCGGCCATTGCCGGGCTCATCAAGTGGGTGCGACCACCGCGTCCCTGACGCCCTTCGAAGTTGCGGTTCGAGGTTGCGGCGCAGCGTTCGCCCGGCGAAAGCTGGTCGGGGTTCATCGCCAGGCACATCGAGCAGCCGGCAAGCCGCCATTCGAAGCCCGCGTCGATGAAGATCTGCGCAAGGCCTTCCTCTTCTGCCTGCGCCCTGACAAGGCCGGAGCCCGGAACCACCATGGCCCGCATGCCTTCCGCGATCTTCTTGCCCTTCAGGATCGCTGCCGCGGCCCGAAGATCCTCGATCCGGCCGTTGGTACAGGACCCGATGAAGACCGTGTCGATCTTGACGTCGGTCAGTTTCGTTCCGGGTACGAGCCCCATGTACTCGAGCGACCGCGCCGCCGCTTCCACCTTGCCACCCTTGAAGTCCTCAGGCGACGGCACCGCGCCGGTGATGGGCAGAACGTCCTCGGGGCTGGTGCCCCAGGTGACGACAGGCGCGATATCCTCGCCGCGGATCGTCACGACCTTGTCGAAATGCGCACCCTCGTCGGTGAAAAGCGTCTTCCACCACGCCAGCGCGGCTTCCCACTGTGCGCCTTTCGGGGCGTGGGGACGGCCCATGACGTAGTCGAATGTCTTTTCGTCCGGCGCGATCAGGCCCGCGCGTGCGCCGCCCTCGATCGCCATGTTGCAGACGGTCATGCGGCCTTCCATGGAAAGGTCGCGGATCGCCTGGCCGCAGTATTCGATGACATAGCCTGTTCCGCCGGCGGTGCCGGTCGCCCCGATCACCGACAGCGTGATGTCCTTTGCGGTCACGCCCGGCCGCAGGTGGCCGGTGATCTCGACCTTCATGTTCTTCGATTTCTTCTGGATCAGCGTCTGGGTGGCCAGCACATGTTCCACCTCCGATGTGCCGATCCCGTGCGCAAGCGCCCCGAAGGCGCCATGCGTCGCGGTGTGGCTGTCGCCGCAGACCACTGTCATGCCAGGCAGTGTCCAGCCCTGTTCTGGCCCGACGATGTGCACGATCCCCTGGCGGATGTCCGATACGGGGTAGTAGTTGATGCCGAAGTCGCGTGCGTTCCTGTCCAGCGCCTCGACCTGAATCCGGCTTTCCTCGTTGTCGATGTGCTTGTCGCGGCCCTCGGTCGTCGGCACGTTGTGGTCGGGCACGGCGATGGTCTTTTCGGGGGCGCGGACACTGCGGCCGGTCATGCGCAGGCCTTCAAAGGCCTGGGGCGAGGTCACCTCGTGAACGAGGTGGCGGTCGATGTAGAGCAGGCAGGTGCCGTCCGCGTCCTGCTGGACGACATGGGCATCCCAGATCTTGTCATAGAGTGTTTTCGGGCCGGACATGGCTTTCTCTCGCTGCGAAGGGCAAACAGGTGGGGCGCGCGTCGACGCCGGTCAGGCGCGCGCGAGGATCGAAACGGTGGACCCGTAGAAGCGCCAGGGAAGGCGCGCGCGGTCATCCATGTCGAAAAAACGTTTCATGCACGCCCAGATACTCCTTGCCCCCCGTTCCCGCAAGGGAGAAGGGGCTGTGCTTGCCGCTCCGGCCTCTCCATGCCATGCTTTTCGTCGGGAGGAGGCGCATGGAAACCGAGATCCAAGAGTTCATTGCCGCCCTGGGTAGCATCTATGACAGTGCTCTGACCTCGCTTCACAACCTGCTGCTGCCCTCGCGTCTCAATCAGATGGTGATCCTGATTGTCTGTGCGCTCGCGGCCTGGGCGCTCAGGCAATGGGCGGCGCCACGCCTGAACGAATGGTTGCGCGGTCGGGAGGGCTGGCCGAAGTGGCGGCTGCGTCTTGCGGTCCTGCTGCAGAACCGTTTGCAGTTGATCTTCTTCGTTCTGCTGGCCTGGGGTGCCGTTGCCGTCATCATGTCGATCTCGACCTTCCCGTCGCGCCGCTATCTGGTTGCCCTTGGTGCGACCGTTGCAACCGGTTGGCTGGCCGTCAGCCTGGCGACACGGTTGGTCAGGAACAAGCCGCTTCGGCGGATCGTGACCTGGGGCCTTTGGATCTATGTGACGCTTTACTACCTTGATCTGCTGACCCCCGTGGCCGACTTCCTGGGCGGGCTTGCCATCCAGTTCGGCCAGTTCGACCTGAGCGCGCTGGCGGTTCTGAAAGGGGTCGTCCTGACCGCGCTGCTGCTGACGGGCGCGCGACTGATCGCGCAGGTCGGGTCGGGAAGAATTCAGGCCGACAAGGATATATCGCCCTCGATGCAGGTGCTGGCGATCAAGCTCCTGCAGGTGATCCTTTATGGTGCGGCGGTCTTCATCGGGATCAAGTCGGTCGGCTTCGACCTGTCCGGCCTTGCCTTCCTGTCCGGCGCGATCGGCGTCGGCCTGGGCTTCGGCCTGCAAAAGGTGGTTTCCAACCTCGTATCGGGCGTGATCATCCTTCTGGACAAGTCGATCAAGCCCGGCGATGTCATCTCGCTTGGCGAAACCTTCGGCTGGATCGAGGCGCTGGGCGCGCGCTACGTCTCGGTCGTCACGCGGGACGGCAAGGAATATCTGATCCCGAACGAGGATCTGATCACCAATCAGGTGGTGAACTGGTCGCACAGCGACGAATATGTCCGGCTCGACATCAATTTCGGCACGTCCTACGGGGATGATCCGCATCTGGTCCGCAGGATCGCGATCGACGCGGCGCAAAGCGTCGATCGCGTCCTGAAGTTCCGCGCGCCCGTCTGCCACATTGTCGGCTTTGGCGACAGCTCGGTGGACTATATCCTGCGGTTCTGGATCCAGGATCCCTCGGACGGTCTGACGAACGTGCGCGGGGCCGTCTTCCTTGCCCTATGGGATGCCTTCGCCGCGGAAGGAATCTCGATCCCCTTCCCGCAGCGCGAGGTTCGAATCCTGAACGGAGAAGACGCCCCTGCGACCGTGCAGCTGCGGCACCCGCCGACCGGAACCGTGTGAAGTCGCCGCGCACTTTCGCCAACAGCACTGCGTCACATCGGCGACAGGCGGGCCCGTGTTCATCGCCCGTCATTGAGATTTCATCCTTGCGATGCTATTTTTTGATCATGGCCCGGCGTCGGGGCCCTTTGCAGGCGCGCAACCCAGGAGGACGATGTCCTGTTTTCCCAAGTGCCGGCAGCCGGCGGTATGGCTGCGGGGGCGCAGTCGATGACGGCGCTGCAGAATGAGGTCTCCAGCGACGCATTGCTCGCCCGGATTCTCGCTTCCCTGGATGATGACAAGGCCGAGGACGTGGTGACGATCGATCTCCGCGGCCGGTCGAGCGTTGCCGATTACATGGTCATCTGTTCGGGCCGCTCGTCGCGCCAGGTCGGCGCCATCGCGGAAAAGCTGACCGAGCGTCTGAAGCAGGAATTCGGTCGTAGCTGCAAGGTCGAGGGCAAGGACCAGGGCGACTGGGTGCTGATCGACGCATCGGATGTGATCGTCCATGTGTTCCGCCCCGAAGTGCGGGAATTCTATCAGCTGGAAAAGATGTGGATGCCCGCCGGCGCCGGGCTGACGACTCGCAAGGCCTGATGCGCGTGCATCTTTGCGCAGTCGGCCGCCTGCGGGCCGGGCCGGAACGCGCGCTTGTCGACGACTATCTGAAGCGGTTCGACCGGACGGGGCGGGGCCTGGGCCTTGGCCCCGCGTCCGAACACGAGGTCGAGGACCGCAAGGGCGGCGGCATGGCCGCCGAGGCGGCACTGCTCACGCGGGTCATACCGACGGGCGCGGTTCTTGCCGTCATGGACGAACGCGGTCAGCAGGCATCCTCGCCGGAGTTCGCAGAGCGCCTTGCGGGCTGGCGCGACGCGGGCCGGCAGGATCTGGCGTTCGTCATCGGCGGCGCCGACGGGATCGCGCCCGATCTGCGCGACCGGGCGGATCACGCCTTTTCCTTCGGGCGGATGGTCTGGCCGCATGCCCTGGTGCGCGTCATGCTTGCCGAACAGCTTTATCGGGCCGCGACGATCCTTGCGGGGCTGCCCTATCACCGGGCCTGACGACAATTTCACGCGAGGAGCCTGGGCGGATGCGGGTTGAAGGCGCCCCGACCGTTGCCCCGCCATCCCAAGCGGCCTAGAAGATGCGCGTGATGGATAGGGAACCGAACATGACACCGCCAAAGCCCGTGGTCCTGTGCATACTCGACGGCTGGGGCTTGCGCCCCGAGCGGGAGGGCAATGCAGTCGCCCTGGCTTCCACGCCGGCCTTCGACCGGATCATGGCGTCCTGCCCGCATGCCCAACTGATCACCCACGGCCCGGACGTCGGCCTGCCGTCAGGCCAGATGGGAAACTCCGAAGTGGGGCACACCAACATCGGGGCCGGGCGCGTCGTGGCGATGGACCTGGGGCAGATCGACCTTGCCATCGAGGACCGGAGCTTCTTTTCGAATGCCGCGATCACCGCGTTCCTTGAAACGCTGAAGGCATCTGGCGGCACCGCGCATCTGATGGGCGTCATATCAGACGGGGGTGTGCACGGACATATCGATCATGTGCTGGCGGCCTGCCGCTTTGCCGCCGACATGGGGGTGCCCGTCGCCCTGCACGCCGTGACGGACGGGCGCGACGTGGCGCCATCTTCCGCCGCGGGGTTTGTCGCCGACCTGATGGCGCGCCTGCCGGAAGGTGTCGCGGTCGCGACCGTGACCGGGCGCTATTTCGCGATGGACCGCGACAACCGCTGGGATCGTGTCGCGCGTGCCTATGACGCGATGGTCAGGGGGACAGGCCTGCGGGCCGACGATGCTGGGGCGGCCGTTGCGGAAGCCTATGCCCGGGGCGAGACGGACGAATTCATACAGCCGACCGTGATCGACGGCTTCGCGGGCGCGCGCGATGGCGACGGGTTCTTCTGCCTGAACTTCCGCGCCGACCGAGCGCGAGAGATCCTTCTGGCGGTCGGCGAAGACGACTTTTCCGGGTTCGACAGGGGCGTGCGTCCGCATTGGGCCGCCCTGCTTGGGATGGTCGACTATTCGAAGACCCATGACGCCTTCATGGCGGCGGCCTATCCGAAACGCCCGGTCGCGAATACGCTGGGCGCCTGGGTCGCCGGGCGCGGTCTTCGGCAGTTCCGGCTGGCCGAGACCGAGAAATACCCGCATGTCACCTTCTTCCTGAACGGAGGACGGGAGGCGCCGGAGACCGGCGAGGACCGGCATATGGCGCCTTCGCCGAAGGTCGCGACATACGATCTTCAGCCCGAGATGTCGGAACCCGAAGTGGCAGACCGGCTGGTCGCCGCCATCGGCGAAGGCTACGACCTCATCGTCGTCAATTTCGCGAATCCCGACATGGTCGGGCATACCGGCGTGCTGGAAGCGGCGATCCGGGCGGTCGAGGCGGTGGATGACGGGCTGGGCCGCGCGATCGAGGCGCTGCACAAGGCCGGCGGGGCGATGATCGTGACCGCCGATCACGGCAATTGCGAGTTGATGATCGATCCGGACACCGGCGGGCCGCACACCGCGCATACCACCAATCCGGTGCCGGTGATCCTGGTCGGCGGGCCGGAAGGCGCGCGGCTGCGCAACGGGCGCCTCGCGGATCTGGCGCCGACGGTTCTTGACCTGATGGGGCTGCCGTTGCCGCCCGAGATGACGGGGCGGACGCTGATCGAAAGATGATGCGCAGGGCCCTTATCCTTGCCGCCTTCGCCCTGCTCGCGCAGCCGGCGGCGGCAGATACCGCCACCGCTGCGGCGGAAAAGGCCGCATCGGATCTGCGTGCCGCAATCGTCACCCTGAACGAGGCGGAAGGCGCGCGAAGCCGTGTCGCCGCCCTGACCGAAACGATCCGCGCCTACGAACTGGGCCTGACGGCACTGCGCGAAGGGCTGCGCAGCTCCGCCCTGCGCGAGGCCGGGATTCGTGCGGGTTTCGATGCCAAACGGGAACGGATCGGCCAGGTCCTTGCGGCCATGGTTGCGATGGACGAGGCGCCGGGACCGCTGGTGCTTTTGCACCCCGGCGGGCCGGAGGCGGCGGCACGCAGCGCGATGATCCTTGCCTCCGTCGGGCCTGCGCTTGAGGGCGAAGCCGCGAAACTGCGCGCCGACCTGCAGGAAATCGCACGGATGCGCGCCCTGCAGGAGGGGGTCCTCGGTGCGCTGGAAGACGGGCTTGCGGCCGCGCAGGCGGCGCGCACCGCGCTGAGCCGCGCGGTCCAGGATCGCACCGATCTGCCAAGGCGTTTCCTGGAAGACCCCGAGGAGTTGCAGGCGCTGGTCGCGAACGCGGACACACTGGAGGCATTCGCGCGGGGGGTGGCCCGGCTGCAATCCGATGTCGGCCCGCCCCTTTCGGATTTCGAGGGCGCAAGGGGCACCCTGCCGCTGCCTGTCGTGGGGACGGTCCTGCGCCGCCCGGGCGAGGCGGACGCGGCGGGAATCGACCGCCCGGGCCTGCTGATGGCGACGCGCCCCGAGGCGCTGGTGATCGCGCCCTGGTCGGCGACCATCCGGTATCGCGGGCCGTTGCTCGACTACAAAAACGTGATGATCCTTGAGCCGGCGGCGGGATATCTTCTGATTCTGGCGGGCATGGAGGTCGTCTACGGAGAGACGGGCGACGTGCTTGAGGCGGGGGCGCCGGTCGGGCTGATGGGCGGAAAGGATCTTGCCGTCGCGGAAGGGGCTGGCGCAGAGCGGACGGAAACGCTCTATATGGAGCTGAGACAGGATGCGGAGCCGATCGACCCCGCGCCGTGGTTTGTGGAAACAAGGGAAGAGTAGGCGATGAGGAAATATCTGATGGCGGTCGCGGGCGGCACGCTGGCCGGTGCGGTCTTCACGACGCAGGTCGCGGGTCCTCTTCTCGCCCAGCAGGTGGATCAGGAAGGGTCGGTCTACGAACAGCTTGATCTGTTCGGCGACATCTTCGAACGGATCCGGTCTCAGTATGTAGAAGAGGTCAAGCCCGGCGATCTTGTTGCCGCAGCGATCAATGGCATGCTCACCTCGCTAGACCCGCATTCGAGCTATCTCCCCCCCGACGAATTCAGCGACATGCGGGTTCAGACCCGGGGCGAGTTTGGCGGCCTCGGGATCGAGGTGACGCAGGAGGAAGGCTTCGTCAAGGTCGTGTCGCCGATGGACGGGACGCCAGCCGCCGAGGCGGGGATGCAGGCGGGCGATTTCATAACCCATGTGAACGGCGAAAGCGTGCTGGGCCTGACGCTTGATCAGGCGGTCGAGATGATGCGCGGCCCCGTCGGATCCGAAATCATCCTGACCGTGGTGCGCAAGGACGTGGAGGAACCGTTCGATGTCTCGATCGTGCGCGACATGATCAAGCTGACGGCGGCACGTGCACGGCTTGAAGGCGATACCGTCGTCATCCGCGTGACGACCTTCAACGACCAGACCTATGTGAATCTTGAAGACGGTTTGAAAAAGACCGTCAGCGATGCGGGAGGGATGGATAAGGTCAACGGCTTTGTCATCGACCTGCGCAACAACCCTGGCGGGCTTCTGACCCAGGCGATCGACGTGTCCGACGCCTTCCTCGACAAGGGGGAGATCGTGTCGACGCGCGGGCGCAACCCCGAGGACAGCGAACGCTTCAATGCCAAGCCGGGTGATCTGGCCGAGGGCAAGCCCATCGTCGTGCTGATCAACGGCGGGTCCGCCTCTGCCTCGGAGATCGTGACAGGTGCGCTTCAGGATCATCACCGCGCGATCGTCGTGGGCACCAAGAGCTTTGGCAAGGGCTCGGTCCAGACGATCATTCCGCTACGCGGGAACGGGGCCATGCGCCTGACCACCGCGCGCTATTACACGCCTTCTGGGCGGTCGATCCAGGCGCTGGGCATCGCCCCCGACATCCTGGTCGAACAGCCCAAGGCAGTGCCGCAGGCGGAGGAGGAGGAGGCTTCGGCCGCGCGGACACGGTCCGAAGCGACCCTGCGCGGCAGCCTGACGAACGATTCCGTGACCGATGATGAAAAGCGGGTGCTTGAAGAGGAACAGGCGCGCGCGGAAGAGGCCGCGAAACTTCGGCAGGAAGATTATCAGTTGGCCTATGCGATCGACATCCTGAAGGGTCTGTCCGCCATTGCCGAGGCCAAGTAGACCGTGTCGCCAGAAGACCTGCCCTATCGCCCCTGCGTCGGCGTGATGCTGATCAACGCCGAGGGGCGCATCTTCGCGGGGCAGCGGCTCGACAGCCCGGTCGCGGCCTGGCAGATGCCGCAAGGCGGTATCGACGAAGGCGAAAAGCCGCGCAAGGCCGCGTTGCGGGAGCTTGCCGAGGAAACCGGCATCGCGCCAGACCTGGTGGAACCCATCGCAAAGTCGTCGGACTGGGTGACCTATGATCTTCCCCCCGACCTGCTGGGCAGGGTCTGGGGCGGGCGCTACCGCGGGCAGAAGCAGCGCTGGTTCCTGCTGCGCTATCTGGGCCGCGACGACCAGATCGACATCGCGACCGAGCATCCCGAGTTTTCGGAATGGCGCTGGGTCACCGCGGACGAGATGATCGCCGCCATCGTGCCCTTCAAGCGCGAGGTCTACCAGAAGGTCGTCGCCGAATTTCGTGCCTGGCTGGCCTGAGCGTCAGCCGCCGGTGTGGAAGAAATCGTAGATCGTCTGCGCGACCTTCTCTGAGATTCCGTCGACCGCCTGAAGATCCCCCAGCCCCGCGCGGCTGACGGCCTTGGCCGAACCGAAATGCTGCAACAGCGCCCGCTTGCGGGTGGCGCCGATGCCCGGCACCTCGTCCAGGGGGGTTGCGCCGACGGCCTTTGCCCGTTTCGTGCGGTGGGCGCCGATGGCCCAGCGATGCGCCTCGTCCCGGAGTCGCTGGATGAAATAGAGAACCGGCGCGTTGTGCGGCAGGGCGAAGGGCGGCTTGCCGGGGCGGTGAAATTCCTCCTTGCCGGCATCGCGGTCCACGCCTTTCGCGACACCGATCATCGGCACGTCCTCGACGCCCAGTTCCTCCATGATCCCGGTCACGGCGGACACCTGCCCCGCACCGCCGTCGATCAGCACAAGGTCGGGCCAGGCGGGTGTCTCGCGATCAGGGTCTTCCTTCAGAAGGCGCTGGAAACGGCGGGTCAGAACCTCCTTCATCATGCCGAAATCGTCACCCGGCGTCAGGTCCGCGCCCTTGATGTTGAACTTGCGGTACTGACCCTTCTCGAACCCGTCAGGGCCGGCGACGATCATGCCGCCGACCGCGTTCGTCCCCTGGATGTGGGAGTTGTCGTAGACCTCGATCCGCCGCGGCGGGCCGTCCAGTTCGAATGCCTCTGCCAGCCCTTCGAGAAGCCTCGATTGCGCGGCGCTTTCGCTCATCTTTCGGGCGAGGCTCTCGCGGGCATTGCGGGCGGCGTTTTCGACAAGCTCCGCTTTTTCGCCGCGCCGGGGAACGGCGATTTCGACCTTGCGACCCGCCCGGTCGCCCAGAAGCTCGGTCATCAGGTCGGCATCCTCGATCGGATGCGACAGCAGGATCAGGCGCGGGGGTTCCTTGTCGGCGTAGAACTGGCCAAGGAAGGCCTCCAGAACCTCTGCCTCTTCCGCGCCCGCGCCGGTCTTGGGGTAGAAATCCCGGTTTCCCCAGCTTTGGTTCGCGCGGATGAAGAAGACCTGGACACAGGCCTGCCCGCCTTCCATGTGCAGCGCGACGACATCCGCCTCGGCCACGCCGCGCGGGTTGATGCCCTGCGACGACTGTACCTGTGTCAGCGCGCGGATCCGGTCGCGCAAGGCGGCGGCACGTTCGAATTCCATCGCCTCGGACGCTTCCGCCATCTCCTGGCCCAGCTTGGCCTGCACCTGCGTGGTCTTGCCCTGCAGGAAGCGTTCGGCATCGAGGACGAGGGTTTCGTAGTCCTCCTTCGCGATCCGGCCGACGCAGGGGGCCGCGCAGCGCTTGATCTGGTAAAGCAGGCAGGGGCGGGTCCGGCTGGAGAACATCGCATCCGAACAATTGCGCAGCAGAAAGACCTTCTGAAGCTGATTCAGGGTCCGGTTGACGGCGCCGGCGCTGGCGAAGGGGCCGTAGTAGCTGCCCTTTTCCTTCTTTGCGCCGCGGTGCTTCTTGATCTGCGCGAAGTCGGTTTCCTTGGACACGAGGATGTTGGGAAAGGACTTGTCGTCGCGCAGAAGCACGTTGAAGTACGGCTTCAACTGCTTGATCAGGTTCTGTTCAAGCAGCAGCGCTTCGGTTTCGGTCCGCGTGGTCAGGAACATCATGGAGGCGGTGGCATGGATCATCCGAGCGATCCGTGCCGAATGGCCCGACGGGCGCGCATAGTTCGACACGCGCGCCTTCAGGTTCCTTGCCTTGCCGACATAAAGAACCCGGCCTTCGGCATCGAGCATACGGTAGACCCCGGGCTGCGCCGTCAACGTCCTGAGGCAGGACTGGATCACGGCGTGGCCTGTGACGGGTGCGGCATCGGGTTCGGTCGGATCTTTGGTCATGTCTGGCTGATTCCGGTCTTCGGCTGCAATGTTACGCACCTGGGCGCAAGAGAAAACCTGTCCACGGTTTCTGTGGATAACTCTGGTGAAAAATTTCAGACACCCGGAAATTCTCCTTAGATTTTGACCCGTTCCCAGATTTGCCTAATTTTTAGGCGATCTAATAACATATTGAAATCAAACGATAAAATTAGAGGCGTGCCGCAAAGGACTGAAAATATTGAGAGAATCGTAACAACTGCGTGACTGCTGGGCCGCAAGTGGACAAGTCAAGGGTGCGGGCTGTCACATCTGTCGCTTCAGGGACGAATTCCGCGAATATCCGGGGTCTCCCAGCCAAGATGCTGGCCACCGTCAACGCAAAGCAACTGGCCGGTCACCGCTGGTGAATCAAGGAAGTATCCAAGAGCTGCGCAGATGTCGTCGGGGTTTGCGCCGCGTTCAAGGATCGAGGCCGCGCGCTGTGCCTCGAACTGTTCCTCAGGCTGGCGTTCGCCTCTGAGCGTCGATCCCGGGCCGATCGCGTTCACGCGCACATCGGGCGCCAGCGCGCGTGCCGCGGTTTGTGTGAACGCCCAAAGACCCATCTTGGCGATGGTGTAGGTCATGAACTCCGGTGTCAGCTTGCGGACGCGCTGGTCCAGCATGTTCACGACCAGCGCTTCGGCACGCCGTCCGCCGGGTCCGCCCGATGCACGCGGGGCCTGCGCTGCAAATGCCTGCGTCAGCACGAAAGGCGCGCGCAGGTTCGATTCAATGTGCCTGTCCCAGCTTCGGCGGGTTGCGCTTCGGATATTGTCGTATTCAAAGATCGAGGCGTTGTTGATCAGGACGGTCAGCGGGCCGTCCAGGGCATCGCTCGCGCGTTCGACCAGCGTTCCGCTTTGCGTTTCGTCCAGAAGGTCGGCCTGCAGGATCGCGGCCCCGACGCCCAAGGCACGCGCCTCGGCCGCGGTTTCGGCCGCTGCGTCTTCAGACCCGGCGTAGTGGATTGCCACATCCAGCCCACGCCCGGCAAGATAGAGCGCCATTTCACGACCGAGCCTGCGTGCCCCGCCTGTGACAAGCGCCCGGCCCGTGACAACGGTCATGCCGCCCCCTTGCTGCAGTCGCAATCCGACTTGCCGATCAACGGCCGTCCGCAGTTGCGGCATCGTTGTGCCGAGGCCTTGCCCTTCCCGAGGCCGGGAACGCGCAGTCGACCGAATAGCGCGAGGACCGCCATCGCGATCAGAAAGAGGGAGACGATCTTGACCATGCCCTCACATCCCGTAGCGCGCCCAAAGCGCGCGTTCGTCGATCTCGTCCAGCGCGGCACCAAGGAGCCGGCCGGTGAAACGCTGAAAGATCGACCTTTTCACACCATAGGGGATCAGGCGCACCTTGTCGCCATAGAGCGATTTCAGCTTGGGGACGACATGGGCGATGCCGTCGGCGAGCCCGACATCGACCGCGCCCTGCCCGACCCAGACGTCTCCGGTGAAAAGGTCGCGCCCCTGCGGCAACCGGTCCCCGCGCCGGGCTGTGACCTGCGCCTTGAATGCTGCGTGAATCGGTTCAAGGATCGCGCGCAAGCGTTCGACATCCTCGGCCTTTTCGGGGCGGAATGGGTCAAGGAAGCTTTTCGATGCGCCTGCCGTGTGGACGCGGCGTTCGATCCCGTGGCGGGCCATCAGGTCCGCAAAGCCGAACCCGGCGGAGATGACGCCAATGGACCCGGCGACCGAATTCGCATCCAGCCAGATATCGTCCGCCGCCGTGGCAAGCCAGTAGCCGCCCGATGCCGCCACGTCCTCGACAAAGGCATGGACGGGCATCTTGCGTTCTTCCGCAAGCCTGCGGATGCGCGCCGCGATGAGAGCGGACTGAACCGGCGACCCGCCGGGCGAGTTGATGACCAGCGCGACGGCCTTCGGTTTGCCGCGGCGGAAGGCGCGTTCGATCGTCGGGGCCAGCGCATGATCGGAAAGCCCGCCACGCGCGCCAGCTGAAATGACGCCCTGCAGGCGGATGACGGCGACGCGCGGCCTGGCGCGAAAGACATCGAGTATGCGTTTCATGACTAGCGATGTAGCCGCTCGGGGGGATCGGAACAATGGATCATCGCCGAACTTCCCGCGACGGCCACCGTCTATCCGGTCACCCGCACCCGAAGCGGCCGCCCCTCCAGGATCGTCTCCATCGAGAAATGCCCGGTCACGGTTTCCAGATCGCCGGCCGCGATCAACTGTTGGTAGACGCTGTCGTAGCCGGACATGGAGGTCGTGACGACCTTCAGGAAGTAGTCCCACTCGCCGCCGATGCGGTGAAATTCGGTGATCTCGGGGATGGCTTCGACCTTCCGGCGGAAGCGGCTGGACCAGTCCGGCGAATGGTTGCGGGTCTTGACGAAGACCATGACCGTCAGGTCCAGTCCAAGCGCCCGGGCATTCACCCGCGCGGTCGCGCCCTCGATCACCCCCGCCTGCGTCAGACGCTGCATCCGCCGCCAGCAGGCATTCTGCGACAGGCCAACGCGGTCTGCGACCTCGCGCTGCGACAGGGCGCCATCAGCCTGCACGCAATCGAGGATCGCCTTGTCAATTGCGTCAATTTTGAGAACATGATCGCTCATATGACCCAAATAGGGAAAAAACTTAGATCAAACAAGTGATGATTACACCGAAATGGCAATGGATAATCGCTGCAGACCAGGAGGATCACATGGCCGTCACCGCATTCGACCGTTTCCGGACAGCCCTCGGCAGTGGCGACATCGCCGGCCGCCTGCATGCCGCAGAGATCGGGCGTGGCGCGATCATCGACGGGCCCTTCGGCCCGCGCGACCTGCTGTATGCGGATTACGTCGCCTCGGGCCGCGCCATACGGCCGGTCGAGGAGTTCGTCATGTCCGAGGTGCTTCCCTGGTATTCCAACAGCCATACCGAGGCATCGCATTGCGGTGGCGTCATGACCCGAATGCGCCGGGAGGCCCGCGTGATCATCGGTTCCCTTTGTGGGGCAGGGCCGGAAACGGCGGTGATCTTTGCCGGGTCCGGGGCGACCCAGGGCCTGAACCGTCTTGTCCACCTGCTTGGCGTCGACGCGGCCGTGCGGCGGGGCGAACGGCCGCTGATTGTCCTTGGCCCATATGAACATCATTCGAACATCCTTCCCTGGCGCGAAAGCGGCGCCGAAGTCATCGAGATCCCGGAGGGCGCGGATGGCGGGCCGGACCGCGCCGCACTTTCGGCGGCGCTTGCGGGGATCGAGCCCGGGCGGCTGGTCGTCGGCGGCTTCTCCGCCGCGTCGAACGTGACGGGCATCCTTTCGGATGTGGAAGGGATCACCCGCCAGCTGAAGGCGGCGGGCGCGCTGGCGGTCTGGGACTATGCCGGGGCAGGGCCCTATCTCCCGATCCGCATGACCCCTGCACCCGACGCCGCGATCGACGCCATCGTCACCTCGCCGCACAAGTTCGCGGGCGGGCCGGCCGCTTCCGGCGTTCTTCTGGTACGCCGTTCGGCGGTGTCGGCAGAGGTGCCGACCCTTCCGGGCGGCGGTACCGTCCGCTTCGTGTCGCCCGAGGGCCACGACTACGCCCATAGCATCGAGGCACGGGAAGAGGCAGGCACCCCGAACGTGATCGGCGATATCCGGGCAGCACTTGCCTTTGTGGTGAAGGAGGCGATCGGGCAGGATTTCATCGACCGCCGCAACGCGGAGCTGCGTGACCGCGCGAAGGCGGCATGGGCAGGACAGGCGCGGATCGAGATTCTGGGCAACCCGCAGGCACGGCGGTTGCCGATCTTTGCGTTCCGCCTGTGTGACGGCATGGGCGGGCATGTCCATCAGCAACTGGCAACCCGGATGCTGTCGGATCTTTACGGGATCCAGGCGCGCGGCGGATGCGCCTGCGCTGGACCCTATGTCCACCGATTGCTCGGGATCGACGAAACCCGGTCCCGCACGCTGCGCGCGGCGATCCTCGCGGGGCAGGAAATGTCGAAACCCGGCTTCGTGCGGCTGAACTTCAGCTACCTTCTGTCCGACGCCGAAGCCGACCGCATCATCGATGCCGTGGCGGACCTGGCCAGCCGCGCCCCCTCGCTTGCCGCGCACTATACCCACGATCC
>ERZ795053.2717-NODE-2717-length-20925-cov-8.486775_pt1 | contig 20925 bp, 16 predicted proteins | sample MGYA00375137_ERZ795053 | MGnify/ENA primary metagenome ERZ795053 (study PRJEB30182, sample SAMN05720284) | activated sludge metagenome | isolation source: Anaerobic digester | place: Hong Kong | collected 2014-12-17 ...
GATGAAGAGACCGACCTGGATGCCACTGCCGAAGGTGCCGGTTACCCCATCATTAGTGATGATGACTGTGAATTGATCGGAGTGACTTACAGCGATGAGAGATTTGAAACAACCGACGGGTGTTATAAAATCCTGAGAACCTGGAAGTTAATTGACTGGTGTGTTTTCTCTCCGGACATTCATAGCCGTTATCCGGATGTTATCGTGGATGACCGCCTGGTAGCATCTGCTGATCGCTGCTGTGTCCATCGCAATTTAAAGGATGATGGTGACGGCTATATGACCTACTTACAGGTCATCAAGGTGATCGATGAGATTGCTCCGGAGATATCGTGTAACACCCTTGAGCCAACTTGCATTTTTGATAATAATTGTGATGCAGCTACGGCTCAGTATGAGTTATTGGCCAGCGGATCCGATAACTGTACTCCAGAAAATGAAATTCGTTACCGGCATATAGTAACCATGGCAGACGTACCTGTTTATTATGGTACGGGCTCATACTTGGATGAAGAATTACCAGTCGGAGATTATGGAGTTTGGTTGATCGGGGAAGACGGTTGTGGAAATGCAGACAGTTGTTATACCACTTTCAGCATTTTGGACTGCAAAAAGCCGACACCGTATTGTTACAATGGTATTGCCACGGTTGTCATGCCTACCACCAAGTCCATCACCATCTGTGCTAAAGACCTCGATGCCGGCAGCTATGACAATTGTACGGAACAGGGCAAACTGAAATTCAGTTTCACAGAAAACCCGGAGGATAGCTGCAAGACATTTGTTTGCGATGATGTACTCTTCAACCTGAATGAGTTGATTGAGATCATGATCTGGGTAACTGATGAAGCGGGCAATCAAGACTTTTGCACCACCTATATAAGGCTTCAAAATGGTTCAGACGAGGCATGCAAAGATATTTCACAGGCTGCGTATTCAGTGAGTGGAACCATCTTAACCGAAAGTGGGCAACTGGTGCAGAATGTCAAGGTATCTATTGAGGCACCCGGGTTTGCCTTTACTTCCAATACAAACAATACCGGTACCTATGTATTTACCAATATACCCGGCCATGAAAACTACCGGATCCGGCCTTATAAAAACGACGACCCGGTAAATGGCCTCTCCACGCTGGATATCGTGAAAATTCAGAAGCACATTCTGGGAGTTGAAAAGTTAACCTCTCCCTACCAGATGCTGGCAGCCGACATTAATAAGTCAAATTCCATAACCGCAGTAGATATCATTGAATTGCGGAAAATCATTTTAGGATACAGCGATCAGATGCCAAACAACACCAGCTGGCGGTTTGTCGCTTCCGATTATACCTTTGCAGACATCTACACCCCATGGGATGCTTCAGAAATGCGGCCAATGCAAGACATCAGCGAGGATAAATCGGGTATGAATTTCATTGCTGTAAAGGTAGGTGATGTAAATGGCAGCGCTACAGCGAGCGGATTACAGTCGGTAGAAGTGCGCTCGAATGAAACCTGGAATCTTACCACGAACCATTTCGAATTGACACCACACACCCGGGTTGATGTACCGGTTTATGCTTACGACTTCAGTCAGGAGATCACTGGCGCACAGTTTACCGTTTCTGGTCATGATGTGAAATTCCTGGGCGTCCGTTCCGGTAGTATACAAGTTGACCAAAGCATGTTTGCCGTGCTTGAGCCCGGTTTGATGACCGTTACGTTGGATCAGAAAGGTAAATCCTTGCCAATTGGATCAGAACCGCTGTTCTATATTCAGGTGGAATCAAATACCAAAGGAGGAGCTGAAGAAGCTATTCAACTTGGTTCCCTGGTTACTGCAGCAGAAGCGTACCGTCCAAATTTAACGGATGTACTCCGGGTAGGGTGGGAATCATCTACCCTGGATCATTCTGTGGACGGATGGTTTATGTATCAGAACTATCCGAATCCATTTAGTAGTCAAACCATGATTGGTATTATTGCACCAAAAGATGGCAAAGCGGATCTCGAAGTATACGATATCCAGGGAAAACAACTATTGGTCAGACACGTAGACTGCAAAAAAGGGTATAATGAAGTAATGCTGGCGGCAGATGCCATCGGAAATCATACCGGGTTATTATACGTCAAACTTAAAGCTGCCGATTTAACCCTTCAGCAAAAGATGCTAAAAATTCAATAATCCCATTTAACTGCGGATTATCTTCAGAAAACTCCCTGTAGCCAACCGGCACAGGGAGTTTTCTTTTAAACTGGAAAGCATTGTTGCCTCCACCCTTACCAGTACTGGCTCGGTGCCATAGATTATCACTGATGATATAACCACATGGAGCCTATCTGCCTGCGACTAGCTACTCTGAGAAAGAAATTTCCCATGCCATTACATGGAGTTTCCGAAAAACATCCAACGATTCACTGGAATGGGTGAGGACAACCATGGCCATCTGGCTTAATCTTTCGGGCTGGTGGATCAATGCGGAACTTTCACTGGTTGGGCCAAAAATGAATCCTTCAATCGAAGTTGCTGAATCCATCCACGCGTAAGCGTGTTCATTGCTACATAGGGAAAGCCACATTTATGATTTTCCCAAAAGGATTTTAAAGCGGTATGGTACTATGGGTTGCCTACAGTAGATCAAGCTTTTTCCCAGATCAATTTTCTGGAGCTTGACCACTCATAACTATTGAAGAAAACGAGGGAGAAAAAGACTGTTCCAGCCAGTGTTTTCCAGAAGAATGGGATCCCTGCAGCATAACAAAGCAAGAGTCCACTGGTATTTTGTGCATAGAGGGTACTGCCTAACCAACTTCCAAAATTGGATACCAGAAAAAAGACTACGCTTGCGGCAACACTGCTCCCCAACACTGTCCACAAATTGATTTTCTTAAGGGCAAGCCATCCCAGACCTACAATCAGGATAAAGCCCAGGTAAGACCAGCCAAAGCCGAACCAGCGGCCCCATCCGCTTACATATTCGCTATAGAGGAAGTTATTCAGCAAAATATCGCTGATCCAAAGGGTAATGATCGGGACCAACAGGCTGAGGCTTTTTCGCCCGACATATGCAGCACTAAACAATGCAATTGCGCCGAGTGGGGTAAAATTATACATATGGGGAATCAGTCGGGAAAGAACGCCTATTCCAACCAATACGAAAATCCACCAAGCAGTTTGTTTCTGTATTTTGTGCATTGTTCTACTTTTGATGTCGCGTTAAGGTTACAAATATCCAATTCAAATATCAAATAATCAAATATTGATGAGTTCAATACGAATATCTCCGGCCAAAGTTACCGGCTTGTTGCGCGCGTTGATTGTCTTATTATCCGGGTTTTTCTGTTTGACTGCTCAAGCCCAACCCGATCGTTGGCAACAACGGGTAAGTTATGAGATGAAGATCGATTTTGATGTAAACAGCCATCAATTTACCGGTACGCAGCGATTGATCTACCTTAACAATTCCCCAGACACACTGGATCGCGTTTTTTACCACCTCTATTTTAATGCTTTTCAACCGAATAGCATGATGGATGTGCGTAGCCGGACCATTCCGGATCCAGACGGAAGGGTAGGGAGCCGGATTTCGAAATTACAACCGGATGAGATCGGTTATGAACACATCCATTCGCTGAAACAAAATGGAACAGAGGTTCATTTTACGGATGAAAATACTGTCCTGGAAGTAACTCTTGCTGAGCCCATCATGCCACAGTCATCAACCGTTCTGGAGATGGAGTTTAGCGGCCAGGTACCCGTTCAGATCCGCCGCTCAGGGAGAGATAATGCAGAAGGGATCGCCTACTCAATGGCCCAGTGGTATCCCAAAATGTGTGAATACGATTACCAGGGTTGGCATGCTGATCCTTATATAGCCCGCGAATTCTATGGCGTCTGGGGTGATTATGACGTAACCATCCGAATCGATTCCGCTTACACCATTGGCGGGACGGGGTACCTGCAAAATCCTTGCGATATTGGCCATGGCTATTGCACCAATCCGGCACGCAAGGTGGAGCATGGCAAATTAACCTGGCATTTTCTGGCTCCAAATGTACACGACTTCATGTGGGCCGCAGACCCGGAATACCAACATCTAACGCATAAAGCTGCTGATGGTACCGAGCTGCATTTCTTTTACCAGGAGAACGATCGCACCAAAGAATCCTGGCCTCAATTAGCTTCCATCATGGACAGCGTTTTTTCATATGCAGATCGCAATTTTGGGAAATACCCATATAAACAATACGCCTTTGTGCAGGGAGGTGACGGTGGCATGGAATATCCAATGGCTACATTGATCACCGGTGATAGATCGATAGGAAGTCTGGTAGGAGTGGCTACTCATGAGTTGATGCACAGCTGGTATCAGATGATCCTTGGTACCAATGAGAGCCTGGTAGCCTGGATGGATGAGGGCTATACCAGCTACGCCAGTACCCGGATCATGGATTACTTGGTACGTCATCAGATCATCGCTGGAACTCCTAACGACAATCCATTCCAGCGCGTTTACGCCGGTTACACCCGCTTTACCAAATCCGGAGCAGAAGAACCACTCTCGACACATGCCGATCACTTCCAAACGAATTCTGCTTACGGGATGGGTTCTTACACCAAAGGTCAGATCTTTCTGAACCAGCTGGAATACGTCATAGGAAAACCAGCTTTTGACCGGGGAATATTGCGCTACTTCAATACATGGAAGTTCAAGCACCCAAATGCCAATGATTTTATACGCATTATGGAAAAAGAATCCGGACTTGAGCTGGACTGGTACAAAGAATACATGGTCAATACCACCCACACCATTGATTATGCCATTGAAAGTGTAATTCCAGATGGCGATTCCACCATGATCGCTCTAAGGCGGATAGGATTGATGCCAATGCCTCAGGATTTGGTTGTTCGTAAGAAAGATGGAACGGTCAGTGCTTACAACATCCCTCTGACCATGATGCGAGGGGAAAAGCAGGAACTACTGGATGGACAAAAATTTACCAAATTGCCTGACTGGCCGTGGACCCATCCCGAATACCAATTTAAAATTCCGGTAAAAGAACAGGATATCGAGCAGGTGGAGCTGGACCCAAGCCATCGAATGGCAGATATTGACTTGACGAACAATGTTTATCCAACCCATTAAAGGTCTGCACGCCGAATGACCTGATAGGTTATTAAAAGGAAAATGGCAATGTAGATGGAGGCGGTCAAGACCGCTTCCCAGGGATGGAGAAATAGTGGGAAGGTCATATCCTTATCCTGGATGGCATCCGCGTATTCAAAAAATGGATTTGGTACAAGATCTTCAATGGCATTCATCGGATAAAAAAGCATGCTGCGGTGGTTAAACAACTGATAATGAACAGCCCAGCGTAAGATCGGCTCCAAAAACAGGACGTAAGTAAGGTAAAAAATTGTTGCTAATGCTGATCTTCTGAATACAACCGATAACATCCAGGCGAAACTCATATAACCAAAACACATCAGCCAATACCGGGGCACCCATTCCCATCGCTCCATGACAAGACCTATTGTAAGATCCGGAGTATGGAGCGCACCATAGATCAGACAACTCAACCAATAAAGCAGCGTAGCCCCCGTAGCTATCAATAAAATGGTATAAAGCTTTGCCTGAAACATCTGGCTCCGCCGGATGCCGGTGATCAGGTTTTGCCGGAAAGTCTTGGCACTGAATTCAGAAGAAGTCATATAAATAGCCAAAAAACCAAGCAGGATAAATGCTAGCCAATTACCTATATAGCCTTGATAAACGAATACCGAAGGAAATTCAAAGATGACGGATGGAGCAGGCAAAGGAGGTGGCAATTCCGGAAATTTCTTACCCGTGAGCAGCAAGAAACTTTGACTGATGACAAAAAACAAAAGAAGCACTTTTACCAGGCCATTATTCCGGTATTTGAGCCATTCCAGCGTCAATAAATAGCGTATCATCCGTTTTGTGCTATAAGGGTAAGGAATTCATCTTCCAGGCGATTAGCTTTTTCGCGTAGATGGGTTAAAACCAGATGATGGTTAAATGCCAAGCGGTTTATTTCAGCCAGGTCCGTTCCGGGATGGACTTCCAGTTCCAGCAAACCATCCTTTTCTGCCAGATTGATAATACCCGGAAATGAGGCAAGGGCCTGTTTTAGCGCCGGGATTTCTTTACAGGCTACTTCAATAATCCGGTTTTCCGTAAGTATACTGCCTACACGACCTGCTTTGAGCAACCTGCCTTGCATCAGGATAGCTACATGGGAACAGATTTTTTCCACTTCATCCAGGATGTGGCTTGCCATAATTACCGTTTTGCCCATGGCAGCTATCTGTAAGAGGGTGTTCCTTATATCGACAATGCCGGCCGGATCCAGGCCATTGGTCGGCTCATCGAAGATCAATACCTGTGGCGACCCGATCAGGGTAGAAGCAATAGCTAATCGCTGCTTCATCCCCAATGAATAGGTACGAAAAGCAGAATGCTTGCGGTGTGCCAATTTCACCAGTTCCAGATATTCTTCGATGGGGTCATCATAGCTCTGCTTAATGTGCTGAATAATCTTCAAATTTTCCAGCGCGTTAAGGTAGGGGTAGAAATTGGGTGTTTCCAGTATGGCTCCGATCTGTTTACGATGTTCCCAGCCATAGCGGCCTTCAAACCAAGAAAAATTGCCGGATTGGGCGCGTAGAATACCCAGGATAATGCCAAGCGTAGTCGTTTTGCCGCTTCCGTTTGGCCCCAGGATTCCCCACACCTGTCCGTGATCTACGTCCAGGTCAAGATGATCCAGTGCCATGATCGACCCATAAGATTTCGTAAGCCCCCTGATCGTTAAAACATTTCCCATGAACCGAATCTACCGATTTCATTTTGAGGAATACGATGAATTCGATGAGGAATACGGATATTTGGATGAAAGCCGCCATTCAGACCAGCAATCTTTGAGTTCAATCCAAATACATATCGATTCCATTGCCACCCCGCAGGGGAAAGCTCTGATCAGAGCTGTTGATTTGATTTGGGAAGAAGGTGAAATTATTGCACTGACTGGTCCCTCCGGCGCCGGAAAGTCTGTCATCTGTAAGTTTATAACTGGGATTTTACCGAAGAATCTGGAAAGCTCAGGCTTCGTAACGTATTTGTCTGATGAAGGCAACCGGGATTTATCCGCAATGACCGAAAAGGCACGCACGTCATGGAATGCCGGCCGGATGGTTTATCTGACTCAGGAAACAGATCTGGCTTTCAATCCATTGCGTAAAATATCCAAATCATTCAAGGATGCACTATCACTGGCTGGAAGGTCAAGCCGCAGGGAAGAATTGTCAGCCTGGTTTGAATCCGTTGAATTGGAGAAAGAACTGCTGGACCGGTTCCCTCACGAATTATCCGGTGGACAGGTACAACGAGCATTGTTGGCCATTGCATTAGCCACCGGTGCGCGATGGGTTATTGCAGACGAACCCACGTCTAACCTGGACAAACTAACGCAAAAAAAGATCATCGAACTACTGCTCAAACTTCACGCAAAGAATAAACTGGGTGTCTTATTGGTTACTCACGATATAAAACTGGCTAAGACCCTGGCCTCAAAAAAGATAGTTGTTGGTACTCCGGCAATTCCACCTCCGAGTCTCCAACCGGCTATCCTCGAGAAGCAGGAACAGCTGCTCAGCGTATCTAACTTAAATTTTGATTATCGTAAAAAAGGTTGGGGCCGACGAATTCCCGTTCTGCGTAATATCGAACTTACGGTAAATGCAGGTGAATGGGTGGGGGTGATCGGTGGTAGTGGAGGCGGAAAGTCTACCCTTGCCAAGCTGATAACCCGATTAATGCCGATGCAAAATGGTGCAATATCCTTCTCCGGCCAGCCAATATCCGCTCTGAACCGTATTGCTCAGTCCCAGGTCATCCAACTGGTATTTCAAAACCCATATACTTCGTTAAATCCCAGGTTAACGGTCATCGATCAATTAAAAGATGCAATTCCGTGGCCTGAAACAAATGAGGCGCCCTGGTCCCCGTTGCTGGCATCTTTTGGCTTGTCCGCACTGGACTTAAACCGTTTGCCTGGCTATTACTCCGGTGGTGAAAGACAACGCCTTGCGATAGTCCGGGTACTTTTGAAGAAACCAAAACTCCTGATTGCTGACGAAGCCATATCCAGTCTGGATGAAAGCAATCAGTACCTCACACTTCACACCCTTCAGGAAGTGACCAGACAAACGAACATGGCCATGCTTTTTATCAGCCATGACCTCACCTGGATGCAACAAGTTTGTCATCGCATTTATGTCCTTGACCAGGGTAAAATTATCGAATCCGGTGCAACCAAAACCATTCATTCAAACCCCCAGCACGCTATCACCAGAACATTACTGGAAGCGGCGCGGGGCAATTTTGACCCAAACCGATGAATCGGCGATAGCCTCTTTAACACCCTTAATATTAAATTTGTGTTATCTAGGTCGAAAAAAAGTGACTTTCCATGTAACCATTCGTAGCTTTGTAACGTATTTATAGGAAACTACAACGTACTCATGGTGAAGAAGAAAATGATCTATAGTCTGTTTGGTGCTTTGTTGCTGCTCAGCATTCCTTCGATAGCCTATCTTGCTCAAAACTATGCGGAGGCTTCAATGGCACAACATGGCGTTTACCATTTCACCCAAGGGCTTGCTGAAAGGGCACTTGATATCCATTATGAAAACGTGGTTGAAGTGGTTGTCAGGACGGTTCGCTCACTGATGTCCTTATAGCTTGATTCTTAACCGTATAGCCGTTAAGAAACGTACGGACATCCATTACCCTTTTACCTTCCATCTGTATATATTTGATACGAACGGAGCCGTCACGGGTTGCGATATCCAGATAGGATTTTTGATCGGTTAGGATTTTGCCGGGATATTGATTGACAGATGCTTGCCCTACCTCAGCAGAATAAATTTTCACCACTTTTTCATCCAGGGTCGTCCAAGCTCCAGGTACCGGAGACATCCCCCGAATAAAATCATAAACGGCTTTAGTGGGTTGGTCAAAATCTACTTGAGCGTCATCAGTAAATATTTTTGGCGCTTGGGACGCTAAGGCATTATCCTGCGGAAAAAGCTCATAATCGCCTCTGGAGATGACCTGAACCGTCTGTAGAATGACTTCGGCGCCAATTGTTTTCATTCGGTTATAGAGGGTACCGGTGGTATCATTTTCCGAGATAGGCACGATCCGCTGCAAAAGAATATTACCTGTATCAATCGCCTGTTGCAACTTAAATGATGTCAAACCGGTTTTGGTTTCTCCATGGATAACAGCCCAATGAATGGGTGCAGCTCCACGGTATTTGGGCAATAATGAGCCATGCAGATTAAAAGTGCCCAGAGGTGGTAAATTCCATACAACTTCGGGAAGCATACGGAATGCGACAACGATCTGCAGGTCGGGTTTCAGTGCCCGAAGTTTGCTCAGAAATTTGGAGCTTTTTAAGCTTGTTGGCTGCAATACCGGGATATTATGCTGCTCGGCATAATGTTTAACCGGTGATGCGATCAATTGATTTTTTCCCCTCCCGCCTAATTTATCGGTTGCCGTAACAACGCCCACAATTTGATATCCTTGTTCGTGCAGGATACGTAAGGATGGGACGGCAAAATCGGGAGTGCCCATGAATACAATCCTTAATGATGAAGGTTTAATCCGGTCCATAATCACATATTAAAAGGTACGACAATTACGAAACCAACGGGCCAGGTAATTGGTTGAATGGGATATTGAATTAGTTGACCCGGTGGATGTAAAGGTCGAGGGCTACCTCCATCTCATCATGTACAACGATCATCCCTAAAAAGGGCCGGGGAGGGACGATCTTAAAGTCAGTCATTTTTAAATTAAGCGTGCCCCTGAACTGGACGTTGTGATCATCGATCTTTTTGGCGTTAATCACGGTCCAGTACGCATTTTCCTGACCGTTGAGTTGGATTTTTAACTGTGCCTGGAGCGTTTGCCAGGCCCCATTGATCAATCCCAGTCCGGTACCGGTAGCAGTCATTAGAGAAACCGTAATCGTGGGGTATTTATCCGCATGCAACGTAGATTGCAAATCTTTATTCATCATGCGATTCCCACAATCCAGATTCTTGATCGCAATGATCAGATTGGCATTAGAAAACGCCACCTGGTTATCGCCAGGTTGTAACACGGGACTCAATACAGGCCATTCTTCAAGACAGGCACAGGTGAATGTGTTGACGGTACTGGAACCCTTAAGGATTACCGAACTATTATCTGACAAGATGTATTGCTGGGCAATTCCGGTTACCTGGTTATAGGCAATTGCCGCAATCAGGATAAAAAGTCGCATTACAACAAAGCTTATCGGATATCTATTTGAGTGGATCATACGCACATTAACAACTTACAAGTAATCAAAATTCACAAAAATCCCGAAGAAACGAAATGGCTGGTTGCCGCTGACTTTAAATGAAAAGAGGCCTTCATCGTTGGGATAAAAGCCTCTTTACATTATCTAAAGACTGCACCAAAAGTCATGGAAGCATATGGGGTTAGAAACCTACGGCTGCTTCAATCATGAAACCATTGAACTGTCCTTTGTAGAAGATGTTGTCGGTTGGCCAATCTACATATTTCTGATTGACGATTTCGGCTTTCAGTAATAAGTTTCTTGTTGCATACCAACCAGCAACCAGTTCAAGACGGTTTACACTTTGGTCGCCGGAGATTCTTGCATTTAATTGACCTTTTACGGTATTATAGCGTGCACCTACATATACTTGTTCGCGAGGCAGGAAGCGATACAAACCTTCAACAGCTACCTGCGTTGCTTTACGTTTTACGAATTCACCTTCTGTTTTCGGATCGCTGCTGGCATATCCTTTTGCTTGTTCGAAAGTTGCAAACACTTCAAGTCCGGAAACTTTAACAAATGGAGCGATCTGCCAAGCGGTAACATTAGTTGTAAATCCAGGATTGATCCGGCCGGAGAATGCATTGTCCGTAGCATTGGCACTGGATAATGTAGAGGCTCCCCGGGGAACAAACTGAGCAGCTTCCATCACCAGGTAGAAACGGGAACCGGTACGGTCACCACCGTAGAGCGTATTACGGCCGGACTCTTTGTTGGCATATACGGAACCGGAGATCCGGAAGCGCATGTTGTCAGAGATATTGTTATCGTATGCCAATTTTGCGTATACCGAAGGCTTTTTGGTATTCTGAGTAATATCACCATTGATTAAACCACTGGTCATACCTACCATTGCGGTAACGTTCTTGGTCGGGAAAGCGTAAACTTCACCACCAATCTCTGTAGCAAAAGCATCCATCACGTAGTTTCCAACAAATGGGTTCCAGGCTGCATTACCACCATCGGTGCGGCGGAAGTGCTGATCTCCATAGTTTACTTCAAAGTGACCTATTTTGGCACGGAAGTATTTGGTGAACCATTCCGGATTTCCAAACATAGGCAGTTTGTCAACTTGGATGTATCCGCCTTTTACCCAGAATTCCTGGTGGTGGCGAGCTGACATGTAACCTTCTACAGCCAGACGAATACCATCATCCAATTGAGCATCAATGTACATGTTAGCTTCGGCCAGGTTAAAACCTTTACCAAGTGCATACAATTTGTTAGGATTGTATTCCACACCGCCAACAGTTTTTGTAACTGCAGTTGCTTCATTACTGTGTTCCAAACCCTGGTATTGCTGTGCAAACGCGCCACCGATGCGAACTTTCAAACCGTCGAAAGGAACTGTGTCAGCTTTTCCTGGTTCGAAAACATGCAATCCGTTTTGACCGTAAGGTCTCCAGAAATTAACTTTTTGGGCATTCAACATCATCCCGATAGGCATTAAGAAAGCCAAAGAGAGGATAATGGATCTAAGTGAATTATTCGCTTTCATAGCTGAGGATTTTAAATTTTTTTAAATTGGTGCAAATAGGTGGCTTATTTCAAAGCCATGTTTTTATCAAATGCATAGCTAATAGTGTACTTAATCGTCAGGTCATCTCCGGTCTTTAAAGTCCCTAACATAACAGTAGGTGGAGTGACTTTGTAGTCGGTCATTTTCATAGCGTGTGACCCTGTAAAGGTTATTACGCCATTTGCATTTACGGTGGCCTTTACATTCATCCGAATGGTCTTGGTAACCCCGTGTAATGTAAGATCCCCGACCGTGACCAGTTCCCAGCCGCCTCCGGCAGGAGAGATCTTTTCAACATTTTTTAGTTTGTAGCTTATGGTAGGGTAGTGATCACTGTCAAGAGCTTTCCAGGAATTCTTATCCATGATGCTGCCATGCTCGCTGATCAGATCAGTGGCTTTGCAGGACCAGGTAAAACTGGTTAGACCAGCTAATGCATTTTGCTCATCAATGTTTATCTGAGCTTTGCCGGCCATCACTTTAACCGTGGAAGTCCAGTCATGTAAGGTTGAAGTTCCCATCACTTCCAGATCTCCGGATGTGAGGACATACGGTTTCTGGGCGATGGAGAATGAAATCGCTATTGCGAAGCTGATTAGAGTGAGGGTGATGCGTTTCATGTTCTTTAGATTTTGTACCACAAATTTAGAGGGGCGAAAATGCCTATTTGATGATTAGGGTCAATGGTTTAATGTGACCTTCATCACACATTTCACTGATCTGCCTTAAAGTTCTATGCCGATCAACCGGCAATCTAACGGGTTGATTAACAGACGATATTCTTCTTAATGGGACAAGCGCACAACCAGTTTCCGCAATAAATCGTATTGCCCAAATTATATATGGCCACATCCTGATTATGCTGTATTGCACGGCATTACATGAAATAGGCGTCCGGGTAGCAATTAATTTTGTTCTCCATTTGGTACTTCAGAAAAAGATGATCACGAATTATTTATTCCTGGTTAGTAAAATTGATTTGGGGAAGAGCCATAAATGCGTTATATTAACTAATACTAAATGTTATCAAAGCTTTAAAATACCCCGATCATGTACAGAGTGTTTACTTCCTTCTTGGTCTTTGGCATTTTATTGTTAACCAGTTGTGCCAAAGATTCTCCGGTACCATTACCTGATCCGGAGACCAAGGCCAAGCTCTTTTTTGAAACTTCCGTGACACATCCTGTGCTATTCGCCGTCCTTAATGTACCGGAAAATAAGAGCGATGCTACCGGATGGATTATCAGTAAAGATGGAGACGTGAGCAGTTTTACGCTGCCCATCGCGCAACTGGACGTTCAAACCGATGTGGTCTCACTGGAATACCTGGCCCGGATCATGGGAGCCTCCACACCGGACCATCAAATTGCTTTTGCAGATATATTGCCTTATTATCAGGCCAACAAAGGCTCCGCATATGGGTCGGTGAAGCCATTCCCAGACGAAATTGAATCCAGTACCACCTATTATTTCGGATATACGGGCTACGATAAGCAGTTGGAAAGCCAGTCTACCTGTGGTAGTGGTCATCCAAGTTTATCATCCGGACCAACACCAAATTATTTTTACCAGGTAACACTGGAGGCCTCCGGTCTGCACAATGCATTGAATGAAAATCCGGGTGCTATAAGAACCGTTAGTTGGTTAAAGTCTCTTCAAAGCCCTAATTTGGATAACCTGGGTAACTAGGTGCATCCAGCATAAATTATCCGGAGCTTTATTTGTCAACCCAAATAAAGCTCTTTTTTTTGCTTGAAATTTTATCATGGGGAATCCGACCACACCAGTTGTTACCAGGGAGTTCCGCATTGACCAAAAACAATATCTAAAACTGCTCCTGGTTCAAAAATACCGGAAAAGCACCTGGTGGTTATGGCCACTGTTGCTGTTGATCGCTATCAACTTGGTGTCAGGATTCGCCTGGGTTGGATTCCTGCTCCTGCTTATTTTAATTGTTTATAGCCTTTACATTTATCTGGAATACCGGCATTACGTGCAGAGTCGCAGAAATCAGGCTTTATTTGCACCCCAGTTTTTCCAATTCCACCCTCAATCATTACAGCAGACCACTGCTCTGGGGCAAGCAGAAATACCATATACTTCGATCACCCGGATTGAAAAGCGACCCGATCACATCAAATTACATATGACAGACAAAACCTGGTTTTACATACCAGCAGACGCGATCAAACGGAAAGAAGACCTCCTCACTATTTTTTCTTACATCGAGTAACTATTGCATCTTCACCACCTTCCTGAAGATTTTATCTGCTCCTATCTGAACTTCGAGAAGATAGATGCCCTCCGGAATAGCCAGATCACTCCAGTGAATGACATGATCTGCCGGAATCCTAACTTTATGCACGCCAGCCACCCGGGACTGCAAATCATAGAGTATCAGAACAGCTTCCCCAAAATCATCCTGGCGAAGGGCTATCGATAAATTTTGTTGAAAAGGATTCGGATAAATACGGATATCATTCGACAAATAGTTAGGTCGCGCAGTGGTGCTGCTTTGCACCACAACCGTGAACGAACAAGAGCTGGTATTGCCAGCCTGGTCACTGGCTACATACACTATGGTACTTATTCCTTCGGGAAACAAACTACCGCTTGCCGGCCCCGAGACTTGTGCCACGATCTCTAATTGACAGTTGTCGGAGGCCGTCGGATCTGTAAACTGAACCTCAGGTTCGTTTGACGCTATGGATCCAGGACAGATCATAATGGGGGCGATCGTATCCTCTATGGTCATTTGGAGGGCGGATTGAGCCAAATTTCCTGATCGGTCCCTGGCCATTATCAATCCAGAGACCTCCTCTATTGAACAACTCAGAGGAGCGGCAAGCTCAGCCCAAACACTGTCCAGGCTACAGTTATCTTCAACCAGGTCAATAGCATCTGCAACGGAGAAGTCTATGGACCCATTCTGATCCGGATAGAGGGTAATGTCATGAACTACCAAGGTGGGAGCTTGCAGATCGGATGCAGCCAACATTGCATCAGCAGTTAATAAACAACTATTTGCGTCCGTTATCGTCAACTTATAACTTCCTGAGGACAACCCGTTAATGGTCGCCGTGCTACTCCCTTCAGACCATTGATAGTGGTAGGGGAGTGTACCTCCGCTAACAGCTGCGGATAAATTCCCGTTTGAAGTATTGTCACAGGTGGGGTTTACGGCTGTTACTATGGCATTCAGAGGATCAGGCTCCGGAATGGCTACATCGACGGTGATGCTACCTCCGGCATTGTCTGACACCGTAACCTGATAATTCCCTGCGCCCAAATTGGTGGCCATGGATCCAGCGTTGTTATTGGACCACTGATAGGAATAAGGCGGACTCCCGCCACTTGCCATTACGGTAGCCGACCCATCGCTTAACCCGGAGCAACTAACGTCCATTTGACTTTGAATGCCCGCTACCAGTGGTTGCAACTGGGGCATTATCGAGAAGCCTAATGACCCGGAGACCGGATGATCTCCATTATCCCGGTTATTACCGTTGGTTATGTTGGCGGCAAAATAAACGGTTATTGCATTCCCGCTGGGATTCTGAGGAGCTTGCCAATTGAATGTCCAACTGACGGAATCGCCAGTAAATTGTTTTGGGCCCCGGTGTCCTATGTATTCTCTACCGGAACTGGTCGATGTACCAACATCAGCACTTGTCGAAATAAAATCTCCGGCATTGAGATTGGTATTTGAATAAACAGCCACCGCTTCAAAGCCACTAGTCACCGGAGTTCCGGTTGTGCTTTTAACCTTTAATCTTACCTGATACAATTCACCAGGAAGCACTTCGGAAGGTATACCTGCCATGGATACGGTTCCGTTAAGTGCCGAACTGGAATTGTGGCACTCCGTACAGAAGCCATTAAAAGGGGCATTAGTAAAACCATTGGGCGGAGCTGAAGCGTAATTGATGAATAAAAATCCGATAAGGATGATGATTCCGGTAACGACCAGGCTATTGGAAAGTTTAGTCATCGTGCAATTGTTCAAGAAATTGCAAAATAAATGACCTCCCTGTGAATCAGCTTATTAAGGTTGTTGAGGCCGGTGTTTTTCTTCCCGAACAGGTTATTCCGATGGTAAAAAAAGAAGCTTTTAAAAATCCTGTTCAGGTTTTTGATTACTCAAAGGCTGCAAAAAACCGGTTGTTATCGATGTAATGATCGATTCCTCCGGCTGCCAGCCGGATGAAGTCAATCAGGGGTAAAATGCCGAATAGACCTCCGAATGTAAAAAAATAAGCGAGGATAAGTAGCCAGCTTCCGCCGAGATACACGCGGTGAATGCCCAGACACCCGAGAAATAACGCCAGTAGCACGGCGACTATGATTTCATTTTCACCTGTCCGGTCGACCATCTTTGAAATCCAGGCACGTCGGCGCTCCAGGCGTTTCTCCTGGCGTACCTCCTTCTTGGATAAAGTCCGCGATTCAGCCTGTTCGATGGCAACTGCATCCTTCGCCGGCTGTTTTGCAGGGTGTATGGCATAACCTGGCTCAAGGATAAATAACCCCAGAAGGATAATGACGTATTTAATTAGTTTCATCTTGGTCTGTTTTATACAAAGGATGCATAAGATCAAACATCACCCCTATAACGGATCAACAAAAAGTGTACAGACGTCCGGTTTAGAGAACAGAATAAGGGAAACGAATTTTTTATTGGTAAGTCAGTGGACGGAGTGACCCACTTATGCGTTTAATTGGAAGGCCATTGTTATCCATTTAAACGACTACATGGAATGCACTTATGAGGCATCATCTGCAATAGCAGGGGATGCCTTTTTGATTTATTGAACCTGGCCTGCGTACTCTAGTTTACCTTGATGAATTTTTGCGATAAGACCACATTGGAGAAGGCTATTCGGAGAACATAAAATCCCTGAGGCAATTCCGTAACCGGTACTGAATATAGAGTACTTCCGGGTAATGCGCCTTGCTTCATTTGCTTTCCCGCCACATCGGAGATGGTATAGGTTAGACCACTTATGCCGGGTGTAGTAAAGTAAAGGATGGAGGTTACCGGATTGGGGAAAATTCGGATTGCCGTTTTTTCCGGATCAATCTGAAGCGCTGAAGTTTGCTGTGTAACAGTGTTATTTGCAGAGATCAGCCAGTGGTTTGGGTCAATATCCATTCCCGTAACCGTGAAGTCCAAAGGGATAGCGAATTCCTGGCCGGAAAATGCGTGCTGGATAATGACCATGGTGTCGCGATCAATACCATGCAGCAGTATCTGAAGAGGCATGGAGAAAAAAGCTGTAGCTACAGAGGAAGTCGATTGAGCAACGGTAAGGTGCAATAGATCGGAGGATTGATCCCAGGAAATATGGTAGGAAGGATAGCCCTCACCGTAGTACCACTGCTGAAAAAAATCCGTGAGGTCCTGGCCGCTGGTTGCTTCCAGGTGTTGTTTTAAATTATCCGTACGTGCAAAACCATACGCCAGTTCTGGATCGCTCAGGTAAGCCCGAATCCCTCCAAAAAAAGCTTCCTCGCCTAGCTTCCACCGCAACATGTGCAACAACATGGCTCCTTTGTTATAAGTCAGTCTTCCGTCGAAAATCCGGTTGACCGATGAGGTATCGGTGACGAATACCGATCCGCCGGGAGCGCTGGTGACCGATCCGATCTTTCCGGTAAGCCACTGTTGCCAGTCCTGAGTGCCCAGACCGTGTTCGTAACACAGACCTTCGCAATAGGTGGCAAATCCTTCATTCAACCAGATGTCCTGCCAGCTCCCGCAGGTCACTTTGTCTCCAAACCACTGATGAGCGAGTTCATGAGATACCAGTAAAAAGGAGAAGTTATAGGCGAACGTCATGGTCTGGTGTTCCATACCGCCTCCCCAGCCAAACTGCGCATGCCCGTATTTCTCGAGGGCAAATGGGTAAAGCCCAAATAATTCATTGTACAGCTGCATCACCGGGACGACCTGACTGGTCTGATTAATGGCCGAATTCAGATTTTCGGGATACACATAATTGAGCACTTCAATATCGTCACCACCAGGCACGGGTACGTAATCGGAATAGGCAGCGTAATCGGTAATGCCCAGGGCGACCAGGTAGGAGGCGATGGGGTAGTGGGTCTGCCAGTGGTGGCGGCTCATCGTGTCCGATACGGGAGTCACATCCATCAAAAGACCATTGCTCGCTACCCGGTACGCATTTGGCGTCGTAACCAGGATATCCATACTGTCAATCTTGTCACTCAGGTCCTGTTTGCAAGGCCACCAACTACTGGCGCCATAAGGCTCGGATAACGTCCAGATGATCGGCGTACCCTGATGATTACTTTGTACCCAGTAACCAAACCCACCACCAGTTGGTACTCCGTGATAGCTGATGGAAATGCTGTCTGGTTGCCCGGAAGTAATCATGCCTGGCAATCCTATTTCCAGGGTCTGTGCTTCCGACTGTTCATAATTATTCAGGCGAATGCCGTGATACCGGATTGAATCGATGGTCATTCCGGAGTTGAAATCAAAAGCTAACCGGTCCAAGGTGGCAAGCGCCGTAAAGTGCGTGGTCACCGTGCCCCGGATAAAATTAACAGCGGGATCAATGGTCCAGTCCATTCGATCGTAGTGAATGTCGAAGTTGGATCCGGTCTCACGGGTTTCCAGGGTTTGAATTAGTTGTTGGCGTGAAGCCGATTTCATTTCAGCATGCTGGAGGTCTGTTGCAGGATCAAGCTGGGCGTAACCAGGAATCCAGATCAAAACCAGCGCCAAAACCACGAGTTCATTCCTTAGTAGTGTGTTCATACCAAACCGTTATGGATTAGAAATCCGGTTAAACCAACAAAGTTCAGCATCCTAATGGAATTTAGGGCTTTATTAACGGAAGTAATGCGGATCCAAACCGCTTATACCCATCCGCATTCGGATGCAGTCCATCGGAAAACAGGGATTCATCGATCTTGTGATCCGGTTGTAAGAATACAGAGCCGACATCTCCAAAACGGATATCCTGATCACCGGCCAAACGGGCTATTTGCAGATTCAGGTCCACAATCCGCGCTTCGTAATCACGGCGGGGGAGGAGTCCCATCAAAAGAATTTCTGCTTCAGGTTGCCGGTACCGGATTGCATCGAGCAACAGGTTCAGTCCGGTAAGAATCTCATCATCCGTATTCAGATGCAGATTATTGGTTCCGATCATCACAATGACTTTCCCGGCCGCAAAGCCATCCAGTTCACCGTGGTAAACGCGCCACAAAACATTCTCAATCCGGTCCCAACCATAAGCTAGATTACGCAATCCCATGGGCGTGAAGTTGTTGGACCAGCTGGCTTCTTCCCGTACGATAGGGGCTTTAGGCTCACCGCCCCAGAAATGAACGATGGAGTTGGCCAGGATGACCATTTTAGGAGGAGTGGCGGCATTCATGGCCAGGATCTCCCGGTGGCGCATTTCCCAGTCGTAATTGCCTGGTTCCCGCCGTTGCGTACAAGGCTGGGTGGTGGAAACGGATCCGATAGGTTCGTGTAAAATGGTTCGCAGCGCCTTTTCATAACCCTCAGCGTAATGCTTCATGCCCAGATCGGAGGGATGGGTGCCGTCGACCATATCATCCATGTCGATCCCGATCTGGTCTTTCGTCAGGTAATATAAGCCGGAAATGCCTTCCGCTTTGAGAGCCTGATAGGCTTGTAGCTGGATCCGGTTGACCCGTTCGTAAGCATGGAGACGTCTATGGTCAAGGCTGCCGTCGGTATAGCCGTCATGATCAACGAGCAAAATGGGCGTCTCCGGGTGAACTTCTTTAAGCCTATGGATAGCATGCAGTATTCTTCGGGTCAATTCATCATCCGGGTAGGTGGTCGAATCGGTGAGATTTGGCAGGCAATCGATCAGGTAAATCTTTGCCTTGATCTCCGTGAGTAACTCAATGATTTCCGGCTCCAGGCGACCATTGCCGGAGAAAGCCAGGTTGATGAGCGGATGATCCATCTTGCGCGCCAGGATATTCGTCCAGCCCATTCCCGGACGGGAAGCGACGCCACCCTGAGCAATGGACGTTCCGTAAACTACGATGGGCAGTTCCGGGCGCACCGGTAGCGGTTCAAAATAATCCTCGGGATCAACTCCAATCTCGAGCCAGGTGACATGGTTGTATAGGGGCAGGTAAAGTCGGTATTCGCGACCTTGCTCATGGTACCTGTCATTTGCCGTCATACCGGAGAAACGACACACGATGGTGTCTTTAAATTGGCGACTGCCTCTGCACCAGTTCCAGTTGCCGTCGCTGTCAATGGCGTACAAGTCCAGGCCGCTGACTCCGGTAGCCGGCATATGGGGCATTTCCAGATTACCATCTACCTGATACCGCACGATAATGGAGGAGGCGTTGGATCGGAAACGAATGGATAATCCTGCCGTGTGATGCGACAGGTTCCAAACGGGTTCACGGACATCTGCCTGTGCACGTGCCGGCAAGCGGTCGTAAGGCGACGCGGATTCGGACGGCCAGGCAACGCCTTCAATGAACTGTTGGTTGGTTTGTGCCGGATTCCACCAGCTGACTTGTGCCGAAATGTAAGTCGTCCAAATCAGAATGAATGAAATGGAAATCGTCCGCCTTAATGAAAAGCCCATCATCAATTAGTTTTGGTTCGGAATTTAGTAAATATTCATGGACATGGGGGACTTGGGAAAAGACTTCACCGGGTCTTAAGATTGAACCAGAATCTATTTCTTTCAACTTCTACTTAACATAATATTAATTATAGGCTAAAAGAGCTATTTCTTAGTCGGGCTTCTTCCAGCCAGCCCGCAGCATCACCAACGCCGTATAAAGGATCACCACCATGACCACCCAGCGCAGCGTGTGCAGCGGCAGCGACTTGACGACCAGCACGGCTATCAACACCGCACCGATTGCCGGTATGGCCATACCGACGGCTGCCTTGCGGTTGTAAGCGCCCGCCTTAATGAATCGCACCGAAGCTGGCGGCATCAGGAACGCGCAGGAACCCATCATCAC
>ERZ795053.2720-NODE-2720-length-20910-cov-4.880652_pt1 | contig 20910 bp, 22 predicted proteins | sample MGYA00375137_ERZ795053 | MGnify/ENA primary metagenome ERZ795053 (study PRJEB30182, sample SAMN05720284) | activated sludge metagenome | isolation source: Anaerobic digester | place: Hong Kong | collected 2014-12-17 ...
TAAAAAAGAACTTACTCGATTTAACGAATGAAGCATCGCTCTTTTAAACATCTGTTCGATATCTTGAAATTTCATATCAAAAAAGCTCCTATTACTTATCGTACAATACCTTTTCCATATGAAAAAGCAAAGGATTTAAATTCGGTCCTCCAAAATCGCTGTGCGATAATTTTCCATCAGACGCACCATGTAATGCAGATTATGAATACTTGCAAGTTGATAAGACACCAGCTCATTTGCTTTAAACAAATGATGCAAATACCCTCTTGAATAATGACGACAGGTATGACAAGTACAGTTTTTATCCAAAGGCTCTTTGGAATTTTTATTTGCAGAAGAAGTAATCTTGATTCTTCCCTCGCTTGTCAAAGCCATGCCATGTCTTGCAGCCTTGGTAGGATAGGAACTATCAAATGTATCAATACCCAAGGGAATGCTCATCGCAAGAGATTCCAAATCACCAATTCCGAGCAAATGGTTTGGATGATCTTTTGGCAGATGCGGCATCAGATGCGAAAGCATCTCATGCATCTCGTTTTTATTTTTTCCAACGCTGCCTCCGATCGCAAATCCATCAAATGGAAGACTTGATAAATAGTTGCAAGATTTTTGACGAAGTTCTTTATCCACCCCTCCATGAATCACCGCATACATCGCCTGTCCCTGTCTGTCCATTAAATACTGATTCAAGGATCTCTTTTCCCATCTATGGGTTCTTTCGAGTGATCGAATCAAGGAATCCTTTTCCATATGATAGGGAGGCAATTCATCAAATGGAATTATAATATCAGCACCTAGATCTTTTTGAGCCTGTACAGATGTTTCAGGCGTTAGAACAAATTTATTACCATCACGATAAGATCTGAAAGTCACTCCTTCTTCAGAGATCTTCAAAACCATCTTATCTGTTTTTTTAGCGCCACAGCTTTTAAGTTCCGAAGCAACAGAACCATAAGCTAATGAAAATACCTGAAACCCTCCAGAATCTGTGATAATCGGCATATCACGATTCATAAACTTGTGCAATCCTCCCATCTCACGAACTGTCTTTGTTCCTGGCTGCAAAAGCATATGATAGGTATTGCAAAACATCAATTGCAAACCGATTTCTGACACCATCTTGGAGTCCAAAGCCTTGATGGTACCATTGGTTCCAACAGCCACAAATCCAGGCGTATCAATAATTCCATGAGGAGTATGAATCCTTCCCACTCTTGCAAAAGATTTTTTCGATTGATGAATCACTTCAAATTTAAATTCTTTCATGTCTCAAGCCTTTTTTTAAATATCGTTTCTGGCACTAAGGACCAAATAATCAACATCAATAATGAAATGGATAATTTTACAATATAACTGAAAACAATGACATGCCAAATTTTCTCATATTCCCCATAAAGGCCCAGATAAGAAAAAAGCAAGGTATCAATAAATTGTGAAAAAACAAGAGAAATCCCCACTCGTCTTTTCAAAGATAACTTGGAAAATTTTAATTGAAGATATCCAAAAAATTTAGCATCCATTCTTTGCACAATAAAAAACGTCACAAAAGAAGCAATCAAGAGTCTTGGCATCCTATTTAAAATCATATGGAAATGAATACTTGAAACATCTGATGTAGCCGGAATATAAGCGAGCTGAAAAATGCTCATAGCAACAAAAAATAGAAGGATGAAACTCGTAACAGAAATCACTTTTTTCAAAATCTCTTTTCCAAAAAATTCCTGCAGAAGATTGGCGCAGACAATGGACCCTATCGCAAAAACGTCGGATGCAGTCACAACAAAATGAAAAAGCTCAATCTGTTTCAAAACAAATAAATTTGCCAAAACAGCTTGAATAGCAATCAAAGAAGCCAGAGCATATTTCCCCATTTTAAATGCATAGAAAACAAAGAAAAGCACGACTAGAACATGTCCTAAAAAAATTAATTCATTCATCCAAATTTCCATATATTGCTCAAACAATATAAACAATGTATCTGAAAATGGGCTATAAGAAATTTAATTAAATAATTTTTTATTATTTTTTTTCGTAAAAAAAATTAAAAATTTAATTTTGAATTAATTAAAAAACAGAAAAATTTCATTTTTCATTTCATAAATCCTATCCTTTTGATTAAAATATCTGCATAAAAAATAAGAGTTATTATGTCCATAAGTTTCAACCCTATTCCTCCATCTACATACGATATTACAACACCTGCTCGTCCCCCGTTTCAGGAATTAACCCCCTATTCAATAGAATCCTGCTCGCCAACATTATATGCACAAATACCCTCTCCAACACCTGTTATATTGAGACCTTTGTCATTAATAGACTATGTTGCTCAATCATGTATTGAAAATTCAATTTCTCCTAAAACTCCTTTCTTGACTTTTGTTAATAAAGGGAAAATAAAACAATATTTTATTGATACGGAGTATCCAGCAGACTATTTTATAAAAATCCTATTTTTAAAATATCAGCAATCTTCTTATATAACCTATTTACCCTCATGCTATTCAAGGACAACCACAAAACCAAGAAATTTCTTAAATAACTTTAAACTACGTATTAGTCAATTTTGTCCCATTTCCCTTCAATCTCAAATTAATTCTCATTCTACACAATACACAGAACCCTGTTTTGCTCATTCTTCAGAATTAATGCAAAGTATTTTAAGCAAATGTCATAATCCATTTGAATTTATCGTTTTAGCAGCTCCTCCCAATTATTTTCTAATATTTGATATCGACACTCAATCATCAAAAATAACATTCAGAAGCCATCTATCTCCATTGATACATGAAGTATCCATAGACACATTCACAAACTTCCTTACCGATGACCCCGATATAGAATGTTATACCTTAACATATCACTTTCCAAAAAACCCACCCCTCTCCTTTTCCATAGGTCCGATCAGAACTCCTCGGATGTTATCAACGGCAACACTTCCCCATTTAACAGAAACAATACCACCTGAATTACCTCCACGCCCAATAAACCCATTACCTCTTTAATCACATCATCAAAGGTTTATATTAGGAAATACTCAATAAAGCCTACCTGCTAAAAGCAGGTAGGCTTTTCAAAATCCAACATTTTTTGATAAAAACAAAGTTCTCTTTCCAAAGCCTCTCGAATTACCTTTGGATCCCTAAAACCATGCCCTTCTTCAGGAAAGGAAATATAAAAACAAGGGACTTTATTCTTTTTGAGCTTTGTAAACATAAGCTCTGATTGGGATGAAGGCACCACAGTATCCTTAAGTCCCTGAAACAGCAATACTGAAGAAGAAATCTTCTCGACATAATGAAGAGGAGAAAGATCATTATACCTTTGCCTTTCTTGAGGATAAGCCCCTATCAACTGTTCCATCATCCCTTTTTCAAATTTTGGTATCTTGTGCCAAAGTGCCTCAAGATCAGAAATCCCATAATAGGAAACACCAGCTTTAAAAAGATTACTTTTTGTTAATGCCATAAGAGCTGTATAACCACCGGCTGAACTACCACGAATAATAATTTTCTTTGGATCCGCCAATTGTTTTTGAATCAAATATTGAACTGCATTAATGCAATCCTCTACATCAACAATTCCCCAGTTTTTCTTTAATCGATCTCGATAAGCCCTACCAAATCCAGTAGAGCCACGATAATTCAAATCAAAAACAGCAAATCCTCTCGATGTCCAAAATTGCTTTTTAAGATCTAACTCCAACTTAGCCTGCCAGACAGGACCCCCATGACACATCAAGATTAATGGGGGAAGCTCTTTTCGAGTAACTTTAGGGGGATAATAAAAACCATATGAGGTTTCCTTTTCACCTGTTGAAAATGAAACTAAAAAAGGCATCGAAAGAAACTTTTCCTCAAAAATCTTTTCATCTTTAATAATTTCTTGAAGCGTTTCACTTTCAAAATCAAATTCTAAAACTGCTTGCGGTTTTACAGGATGCTTCGCTATGAAATAAGCTTTTTCCCCATATCCTTGCAAAGATGAAAAATCCCAATAATCAATTTCAATTTTTCTAAAACTTTTCTTATCGGGATCGATCACACACAAATGGCCTATACCTTTTTCATAATAAATCGCCAAAATCTTATTTTTACCATTTTTTGTTAGTAAAGCATATGTCGATAGTCCAAATACCCACGCAGGCACTGCAAAATCCATTTCTTTTTGTATGATAATCTCAGATTTTCCTTCTTTGTATAGATAAGGGTTCCAAAAGCCTGTTTTATCCGAAACATAATAAAGATCATTATCCCAAGAAAACATTGGTTGAAAAATAGATTCCTGATAGCCTCCTGCAATTACTTGCTTCTTTTGCAGCCTACCCTCTTCCCAGTCACATAAAACAAGCAAGCAGCCATCCCACGGCATATTAGGCACATTCCAACAAAGATAGGCAAACTGCGTCTTGTCCTGATTAAAGACAATCGATGAGAAAAAATCTGAATCTGAAAAAAGAACCGATTCCTTATGAGTCTTCAAATCAATCTGAACAATTTCATTTTCAACTTTTTCCAAATGCGATTCACGCACGGCAAGAAGTATTTGATTCTTTTCATCATAAGCAAACTCCACATAACGCCTATTTAGATCAAACGTCAATTGAGTCTCTTTACCGTTATGACAATGATAAACCATTCCATCTTCTGCATTACTGTAAAAATAATGCCCGTTTTCTATGAATAAAGCTTTACCTCCATACTCATGAACACGTGTTCCAAAAGCTTTATTCTTCAAAACTTCTTTTTTTGAATCATAATCTATAAGAACATTTTGAAATTTACCATCAATCAAGATCCTCTTCTGATAATATAATTTATCTTGATCAAGATAAATTTCTTGAATACCACTTTGTTGCAACGCCACCATTTCAAATGTAATCTGAGATTCTTGATACTTATTTGCCATTTTTACTTCATTTTTAGATTGAAAGCTCCAATATACAAAAAAATATTTTTTCTACAGACAGAAGATTTTTTAATACCATTCTAAAAGACTAAAAAAGAAAAAGCTCCATTCTATTTAAAACAGCTTTTATTAAAAAATTTTCTATTATAAAAATAATTTGTCAAAATTATTTAAAAATAATTCAAAATCTCCATTCCTAAGAAATATTTATTTTGTTTTTTATAAACATGCCTCCTATAATTAATGCAAAAAATTTTAAAAAAGGAATTTTTATGACCTCTCCGAGTTCTCCCCTAACTTTAATTCTTACATTATCTCCATCATTACCCCCTCAATCACCAAAACTATCCTCCTCAGAAAAAAAAGCAAGATCTATAGCACATGAATTACTTCGTAATAAAGATGGCATCCCTCTCCCTTTTCAACTCACCCCCTTTACCCCCTTCTCACCAGAAAAAGCATCTCAATCACAAACAGATGATAAAGCCTCGCAATCACCTAAAAAATTGACACCTCCAAAAGCTCCCAAACCCCAACACATACAAGGAAAACGGGGTAGAATTTATGATTTAAAATCTTCTGAAAGATTAGGACCTAGCAGAGAATGTGCAAGTCCTTTTTTCATGCGTCATCCCCCTGCCTTAGAAACCCCAACCACCGAAACATCCAGAAGATGTCTTTTTCCAGTGACAAAATAACATCTAGAAAACGTCTTTTTACAGAATAAAAAAAGAACTCAAGTTAAAATATTTTTTTAAATATTTTAACTTTTTCATTTTTAGTTTATAATATTATCGAAAAACAACCCCATCTCTAATTATGGCTTTTATTCTTCCCATGCTCCTCTATTTTCTATGGTGCTCCTCTTTCCCTCTTGCTAAAATTACCATGATGCATGCTTCTCCTTTTTTTCTTGTAGGAATGAGGATGCTTTTAGCTTCATTCATTCTTTGGGTGATCTATTATTTCAAAAATAAAAAAAGTTTGAATATTTCTAAAAAATTGATTATCCCTCTTTTTTTACTAGGGCTGTTCAGCGTTTATCTAACCAATATTTTCGAATATCTCGGATTACAAAAATTAAGCTCTGCCAAAACTTCCTTTATCTACAGTCTTTCCCCTATTTTCTCTTGCCTGCTCTCATACGTACACTTTAAAGAAAAAATGACTAAAAGAAAGTGGCTAGGAATCGCAATTGGACTTATCGGCATACAAGTAGCCTTAATCCATGAACATGGATTTTCAAACTTTAGAAATATTTTTTCTCATTTTTCAATAGGCGAAATCTATGTTGCGTTAGCGGCTTTTTTCTCTGTTTATGGATGGATTTTACTACGTCTTTTAGTCAAAGATGGACATGTTTCCCCTCCAATTGCCAGCTTGTACAGCATGTTTATCGGAGGCCTTTTAGCCTTGATTCAGTCCTATACCATGGAATCTTGGAATCCAACACCTGTTTTCCATGGGCATTTCACAGGGTTTGCAACTTCCATTTTAATCATGACATTCATCTCAAACATCTTGTGTTATAATTTTTATGGATATCTTTTAAAAAGATATACAGCAACCTTCTTGTCATTCATTGGCCTATTATGTCCGATCTTCACCTCAATTATCGGTAACATTTTATTGAACGAACCTTTCTCCTATTCCATTATTATTTCTACCTTCATCATCCTAATCGGTGGATACTTCATCTACCAAGAAGAATTGAAACTAGGATACCTCGTTAAAAAAGCATAAAAAAAGCATACAAGAAGTGTTTGAAACTTCTTGTATGCTTCGCAAAAAACTAAAAAAATTGCAATTAATCCAAAGATTTCATCGCATCGAAAATATCTTTCTTCTTAATTGTAACAAGTTTTGAACGACAGTCCATTTCTCCATAAGAAATATGAAATACCTCTTCTCCATCAATTCTATCTTGTACAAAACCGGATGGAAAAACAATTCTTTGATTCTTTATTTCCTTATAAAAAATTGGATGTTTGGAAACTCTAGTCACTCGATAAGGAGGTTTTGCTTCAAATGTATAAGCTCCCATAACATACCATCTTCTTTTCTTTCCAAAAGAACTATGAAAAAAAGAAAGATATTCCCCATCAACCATTATAGCTGGGGTACCACCTCGCACAACACCCCAATCCCAAAAAAATCTTCTATAAGAGGGATTGTTTTTAAAAAAGAGCTGCGTAAGATCTGAACTTTTAGGATCGGTTACAGAAAGTATTTTATGAGGAACTAAAGAGTATGCCAATTGAATTTCCTTTTCACTTCTTTCATTTTTTGCAACAAAAGGCACCCAGTTTTTCTCAACAGGTCTAAGATGTAAATCAAATGAAGTTTTATATTCGATTGTAAAATCATCACGATTCAGTTTACTTAAATACATCCCACGGCAAAAATGCTTCTCACATGGCAGCTGATCGTTATAAACAAGATAATAATCATCACCATCATAAATAATCCTAGCATCTTCCGTTTCATCACTCCATGTATCCACCAAATGATAAGGACACTTCTCTTCAAAATTCTTATCCAACTCAGCTATTCCCAGACGATTTTTCTTCCCTTCCATAAAACGAAAAGCCAAAAGATAATCACCTTTCACATCCTCTACCAAGGAACAATTAAAAGGTTCTTTAACTCCTTTGATATGTAAATCTTTTACCTGAACCACTGCAGAAGAAGGCAAAAGAGGTATTTTACTGAGCCTTCTATCTTTTCCAAAAACAATGGTGTAAAGAAGCACCCCCATAAAACAAACACTTAAAACAAATAATAATTTTTGACGAACATTCATATTCTACATATCCTTAAAAAAATCTTAGCATTCCATAATACAAACCTAAAAATAAACCTCAAGAAAATGATGTATGAACAACTATTCTATTGAAAAAAAAATTCATTGAGAACACCATGACAACTGCACCCATCAATTATTGAATATTTAGGAATGTCTTATGAGTAAAAAAGCAATTATTATCGGAGCTTCTTCAGGTATTGGCAAAGAACTTGCCTATGTTTTATCAACACAAGGATATACCCTTGGACTTGCGGCAAGACGTGTTTCCCATTTGGAAGATCTCAAAAAAACATTACCTAACGAATGCTTTTTACACTTCATGGATATCCAAAAAACACACGAAGCCACTTCAATACTCGAGCAAATGATACAAGTATTAGATGGTGTGGATTTAATTATTCTTTCTTCTGGCATCGGCGATATCACATCCAGCCGGGACTGGGGACACAAACTATTCAACTGGGATAAAGAAGAAGCTGTATTAAAAACAAACGTCTTAGGATATACAGCTATCCTGCAAAGAGGATATCAATATTTTATGCAATCGAAGAAAAAAGGACATATCGTCACCATTTCCTCTTTAGCTTCTCTTTTTGCAAACCCCTATAATCCCGCCTACAGCGCCTCCAAAGCATTTATCAACAGATATGTGGAAGGGCTTATTGCCCACAGCAAAAAAAACAACCTATCCATTACTTTTACCAATATCCTACCCGGCTTTGTAAATACCAAAATGGCCCAAGGCCCCAAAGTCTTTTGGAAAGACTCTCCACAAGAAGCTGCAAAACAAATTTACCAAGCAATTCGAAAGAAAAAAAGTTTTTGCGTCATCACAAAAAAATGGAAGATTTTCTATTATTTAATCAAATTGCTTCCAAATGCTCTCATTCGAAAAATCGTTTGATCATATCCTGATCTTCTTCCATTTTTTAGAACGATATCTCAAACCATAAATTCCTACGATTCCAATCGTATAACACATTGCAATAAACCAAACTTTATCAACTGAAATATGAAAATAATTCAACCCTAAATAAACTGGCAAATAATACAAAAGCCACGGTGCAATGATTCCCACAATCATAATATATTTTGTATCACCTGCAGCTGTTAAAAACCCTCCTAAAACCCATCCAAAACCATCAAACAAGAAAACTAAACAAAGCCAAAGAGAAGTTTTAAAAAGAGCTTTCACAAAAACTGGATTTTCAAAAAACCAAGTACTTTTCTCATTAAAAAAAGGTGAAAAAATACCTGGAGAGAAAAATAGAACAAGAAAAAATATTAAACAAAAGAAGATCGCATGTAATTTGCATGATGAAAAAATATTTTTAATAACTAAAGAATACTCTTTCGCTCCGATCAAATTGGAACAAATTGCAATCACTCCTTTTGAAAGGCCTTCGATAACAAAAAAGAAAAGCAGATATACCGTTTGCATCAAAGAACAAACCATTAAATAAACATCGCCTGTCTGATTTAAGAGCATAAAAAACATGAAACTAGAAAACATCTCAGATGTATGTGCAACACTTGCTGGAAAGCCAATTTTAACCGCTCTATAGAACATGGGAAAATTAAATTTCCAAAGATGTGTACCATATTCCTTCTTATTTTCCCTTTGTAAAAAACGCATGCCAAAAATAACAACCATAGCGCATTGAGAGATAACCGTCGCAATCGAAGCTCCCTTCACTCCAAGACTTGGAATATGAGCAAACCCGTAGATAAGTATATAATCCAATCCAATGTTTAATAGATTGGCAAAAATAGTAACAAGAGCCACGAATCTCACCTTTCCACGTCCTGCAAAAAAACCCATCAAAGCCATGGATAGACAATTTACAAAACCAAATGAGACGAATATAGAAAAAAAGTCCGTTGCATACCGTGGAAACAAAGTATTTTTAAATAAAATCCCCGGACCAAAAGATCCAACAAGAATAAAATAAGGAATCGTCATAATGGAAAACCAAAGCATCTGCCAAACAGCTTTTCCTATCATTTTTTTACTATCATGTCCATGATACTGCCCTACAAAAACCTCAGTAATCCCCGCAATAATCAAAGGAAGAACAATAAACGAATAACCAGCTGTTCCAGCGGTTACAGCTCCTGTCATTGCTTCAATAGAATATCTGGCAAGCATCAACCGATCCGAAAAGATCATCACACTGGAAGCCAAAATCCCCAGCATCAAAGGCCAGCCAATCGTCCAGATCTCTCTTATCGATCCAATCGGATATTTCGTTAATTGATAAGGTTTTGCTAAATTCATAATTTACTCATTTTTAAAATTTTATCTTTAATTTTATCAAAAAAAAAGATATTTCAAAGTTAACAAGGGGGATAATTTTATTATGGAAGGCACACCACTTTCAAGTCTAGAAAAAGATGGGAAATATTATATCTACCATGGACATAAACTAGAACCCAATAAACCTGTCAAATCCACTCGTGAAGAGAAAAAAATGATGGTTTTAGCAACAAAAATCATAGACGGCAAAAAATATGTCAAACTAGTGCACTTTGGAGCTAAAGGTTATGGTCACAATTATAGCAAAGAAGCTAAAGAAAATTATTTAACAAGAAGCGCTGGCATTCGAGATAAAGAAGGACACCTTACAAAAGATGATCCTTGGAGTGCGAATTACTGGGCACGAAAAATCCTTTGGCCAAAAAATAAACCTGCTACAGGCCCTAAAAGCACTTAGATCAATTTTACTAAAATGGGAAATTGAGGTATAATTTTATTAAAAAAATATGATACCTACAATTTTTCCCTCCAGTTTAGATATTTGTGATAATTATGATGCCCTTCTATTAGATGCCTATGGCGTTTTTTGGAATGGAAATGCAGCAGGACTGATTCCTGGAGCTAAACAAGCCATGGAAAAATTAAAAAATAAAAATAAAGTTATTGGTATCCTATCCAATGCAACACAACCCTCTGAAAAAGAAATTACAAAATTACAAAAGCATGGTCTCATTCAAGGCATTCATTATGATTTTCTTTTAACATCTGGAGAAGTTGCCAAAAATATTTTTCTAAACAACCAACTTCCCTTCCAGACCCCCAATAACAAATTCTATCTTTTTGGAGGCATCCATCCCCATTACCCCTCCCCATTAATTCTTTTTGAAAACTCCCAGTACCAACACACTGAAAACCTAAAAGAAGCTGACTTCATCTACATCAGCATCCCTCATATCAATGGAGAAAACCAAACAGATCCTTTCGTTTTTGAAGAAAAGATTCAAAAAATCAAAGAACATAACCTTCCCATGGTTTGCGCCAATCCTGATGAATTTGCTCATGAGGGAAAGCCCCCTGTTGCCGTTGTACGTCAAGGATCCATTGCAAAAATTTATAATAATATTGGTGGAGAAGTCTTTTATATTGGAAAACCCTACTCACCGGCATACATAGAAGCTATGAAATTTTTTAATAAACATAGCATTTACGATCTTAAAAAAATCCTCATGATCGGTGATACTCCTGCAACAGATATTGAAGGAGCCAACCGCTTCGGCTTAGATTCCGCTCTTATTACAAAACATGGGAATATGAAGGATCAAATCACAAAAAATGGCCGAAATAAAGCTATTCTCTCTTTAAAAGATGTTTTAAAACCCTCTTATTTCATAGAAGAGCTTTAAAACATTTAATTCTTACAAAACTTAGTAAATATAGGCGTTGTTAATTTATTGATTTTTTGTTACAATAAAACCAATAAATTAAAAACAATTAATTATAAAATGTCTGTTAATACTTTAAATTCATTCCAAATTCCAAATAGTGGATTACTGGATTCAACTCCTTCTACTAGTTGTGGATTCGCTTGTTCATATTCTAAACAATTACGTTTACAAATCACACACTTAACAATTCAAACTTTTAGAGAATCCTCCCCAATAAAAGGCATCTCTCACTCTATCGATTCACAAAAAGAACCAAATGATGAAGATCATCAACTCTTATTCTTTATAGAAGGCTCCTCTCTCTTTTCCAAATCACTAAGAGAACAAGCTGATAAAGATCAAGCATGTACATTCTATATAGAAGAACCCCTTGACTCTACTGAATCACAAAAAGAACCAACTGCAGAAGATCAACAAAGCATAATCCCATTTGAATCAATCCCCGAATTCTCACTTTCCCAAGCTACTTTGCCGCTTTAATCTCAAAAAGAAATAAGCGATGATGAAGATTGACATCTTCATCATCATATTTTATTAAGATGGCTTTAATCGATTATGGCTTTATCCACCAATCAGTTTTCCAACCCCTATACCAAAAACCGAATTTATTTAGTACATTAATTATAATAATGACGTTTTGCTAATTAATATATATATTGTTATATTTATTTGTTTTCGGTTATAATATTATCAATAAATTAAAACAAGTTATTATAAAATGAGTGCAAATATTTTAAATTTTTTCTCACCTAAAAACAGAAGCATACTAATTGAAACTATAAGATCACTAGATTCAACTCCTATTGGTGGTGAATTAGCTGCTTTATATTTAGAACAAGCACATGAACTAATCCAAGCTAAATACTTAAGAAATTTTTCACTCCCTTTACCTCTGTTCGAACTAACAAAAGAACCTATATTCGATCCGACTAGATATAAAAGTGCTTTTAAAATCATTCATCAGCCCCCCTTTCCAAAAGTTGAAAAAACAGCTATAATAGAAGCACTTCCATACCCTAGCGATCAACAGACAGAACAACCTGAAACAGGGCAACAACGTATATTCTCAATTGATTTTCCGGAAGAGATCCCTTCATTCTCTCTTCCTTCAGCACCTACTCAATTTGTATTCTCAAGTGATTCTCCGGAAGGGTCCCCTTCATTCTCTCTTCCTTCAGCACCTACTCAACCTAGAGACCCTAAAGAAGAAATAAGCGACGATGAAGGCTGATACCTTCATCATCATATTTTATTAAGATGGCTTTAATCGATTATGGCTTTATCCACCAATCAGTTTTCCAACCCCTATACCAAAAACCGAATTTATTTAGTACATTAATTATAATAATGACGTTTTGCTAATTAATATATATATTGTTATATTTATTTGTTTTCGGTTATAATATTATCAATAAATTAAAACAAGTTATTATAAAATGAGTGCAAATATTTTAAATTTTTTCTCACCTAAAAACAGAAGCATACTAATTGAAACTATAAGATCACTAGATTCAACTCCTATTGGTGGTGAATTAGCTGCTTTATATTTAGAACAAGCACATGAACTAATCCAAGCTAAATACTTAAGAAATTTTTCACTCCCTTTACCTCTGTTCGAACTAACAAAAGAACCTATATTCGATCCGACTAGATATAAAAGTGCTTTTAAAATCATTCATCAGCCCCCCTTTCCAAAAGTTGAAAAAACAGCTATAATAGAAGCACTTCCATACCCTAGCGATCAACAGACAGAACAACCTGAAACAGGGCAACAACGTATATTCTCAATTGATTTTCCGGAAGAGATCCCTTCATTCTCCCTTCCTTCAGAACCTACTCAACCTAGAAACCCTAAAGAAGAAATAAGCGATGATGAAGGCTGATATCTTCATCATCACATTTTATTAAGATAGCTTTAATCGATTAAGGCTTTATCCACCAATCAGTTTTCCATCCCCTATACCAAAAACCGAATTTATCAGGACAGGTTTGTTCTGTTGTAACATACTCCCAATCCTTCATAAGAGAGAAAACTGAATGGTAATATTTTCTCTCTGCATTATCCAACAATAAGACTCCACCGGATTTAAGTTTTGGTATTGAACGAACAATACATCCTTTTCTATTTCTACCATCAACAATTATCAAATCAAAAAATTCATCTGAAAATTCATCACATTGATCATAATAAGGACGTTTTGCCAATACATAATTGACGTTATGATATTCACCACTTTTAAGTCTTTCAGAAATCAAATCATAAAATTTTTCAGAATGTTCCACAGAATAAAGATTTGGTGTTCTTTTTGCGATCCATAAAGTAGAAGCACCGGATCCAAATTCCAAAACTTTTGCCTCTGGATTTTTCTTAAAAAATTCTTCTAAAAAAGATATAGAAGTTTCTGTTAACCAAGGTTCTGTTCGAAATGTTGCCCCAAATACTGAACTCATCAGCAAAGAAATCATCGCAAAAATCATATAACATTTTTTCATCGTAAATCCTTTTTCAATTTTTAGAAAATAATTTATATGATCTGTAGAAAATCCTCAAATGTTTAATCATTAAACCTAAATACTGAAACTCTGAAATATGTAAATCATCGTAATTTTTTTCTTATCAAAAAAAACAAAAAAAGCTCCTAGTTCCTTAGGAGCTTAAATACTGTACGGACGAGGATGCAACCAATTCGAACCTTATCGCTTATAGAGATAAAAATCAAAATTATGTGAAAAATACTATCTAGAAATTATTCCTTTAACTTCTCCAATCACTCTAAAATCATCTGAAGCAATAAAAGGAGGATAAGAAGTATTTAATGAAAATAGAATGATAGAATCTTTATCTATTTGAATCTTTTTAATTAAAACTTCTCCATTATTTTGACATATTACAACTTTTCCACTTTCAATACTTTCAGATATTCTTCCAATAACAAAATCTCCCTCATTTATACGAGGAGCCATTGAATCTCCCTGTGCTTTGACCAAAAATCCTTCAAAAGAAGGAAAAGAAAGCAGTTTAGCTGCAATAGGAATTCTGTCTACAACCTCTCCATCCAAAAACATTCCATTTCTTCCACACCTAGCAAGACCATATAAATTGAGCCAAGCTATTTCCTTTTCAGAACCATCAGATAGTATTTGAAAATCACGAGGATTATGAGGATTTCTTTTTAAATAACCTTTCTTCTCTAAATTCGATATATGTCGCACAATAACGCTCGTAGAAGAAACATCTAAAGACGATTGCATTTCACGTATTGTTAGCAAACGATCACTTTTTTTTAACAACTCAAGAAGTTGTTCTTGTATTTTAGTAAGAGGCTTTTGATTCATGTCGATATGATGCAACTTTCTCGTTAAGCTGTCAAAAGAAAATAAACAAAAACAAGAAAAACACGTTCTTGTTTTTTTTCTTTAATTAAATAATTATTTATCATATCTTAAAAAATTACTTTTACAAAAAAAGGAATCACAGATGAAAAAAATTGATAAGGAGATTCTAAACCCTCAAACTATTACCCAATCAGAATTATCAAATAATTCAAAAGCAAATCATTCAATCTTTGAATCTCAAAAGAAAACAGAAAACGGAATTGAATTTTGGAGCGCAAGAAATCTTGCTAAAACTTTAGAATATTCAGATTATCGCAATTTTCTTCTAGTAATTGAAAAAGCAAAAAAAGCCTGTACAAATAGCGGATATTCTATTACCGATCATTTCGTTGAAGTCAACGGAATGATCATCATAGGGAAAGGTGGCAAAAGAAACGTATCTGACATAAAACTTTCTCGTTATGCCTGCTACCTAATCGTACAAAACGGCGATCCTAAAAAACCCGTCATTGCAAATGGCCAAACTTATTTCGCAATACAGACTCGTCGTCAAGAACTTGCAGATAATCAAAACTTTCAAAACCTCAAAGAAGATGAAAAACGTTTTTTTCTAAGAAACGAACTAAAAGAACATAATAAACAATTAGTCGAAACAGCTTCACATGCCGGTATAGAAACGCCGCCAGATTTCGCAATATTTCAAAATCATGGATATAAAGGTCTTTATGGAGGCTTAGGAGCTAAAGAAATTCATAAGAAAAAGAAACTAACAAAAAATCAAAAAATTTTAGACCATATGGGAAGCATAGAACTTGCAGCCAACTTATTTAGAGCCACTCAAACAGAAGACAAAATACGTCGCGAAAAAATCCAAAAAAAAGAAGAAGCAAATCAAACTCACTTTCAAGTTGGTAGCAAAGTACGTAAAACCATAAAAGAGCTGGGAGGAGTAATGCCTGAAGAGTTACCTACTCCTGATAAATCTGTCAAACTCATTAAACTTAATAAAGAAAAATAATTTTAATCAAAATCAGGAGACAAAATGTCCATTGAAAAAAGAATCAAAGAAAGCATTAAATATATAAATGAAGATGATTATGAGGGAAGCATATTACCTTTAAGTGCAGCTATAGATGCTACTGCAAAAAATGAATATCCTGCAATCAAAGGAAACAAAAAAAGAATTACAAAATTTCTTCGAGAAAAACAAGGATTCATCACAAAGTACTTACTAATGGGAGCAGAGTTAACAGGGAATATTACTCTCGCAAATGGAAAAAGCCTCGAAGAACATATTTATGAACATCTTCGCTGCTCTATTGTCCACGAAGCCAAACTAAATGCAGATACCCTTAGTTTAGAAGAAGCCCCCATTTTAGGTTGTTCAAAAAAAAACCTAAAGCTTGCAAATCGACACATCGAAGGTTTAATTTTAGCCGTCATCATCTCCGAAACTAATCAAAAAAGATCTTTACCCAACAATCTTAAATGTTCATTTCTTCCTAATGTCTCAATAAACAACTTTTTGGGAAAAGAAACAGAACTTCGTAAAGCTCTTTTTTAATCTATTAAAAAATTCATTCTAAACAAAAAAAGCTCCTAATTCCTTAGGAGCTTAAATACTGTACGGAAGAGGAGGGATTCGAACCCCCGGACCCTTTCAGGACTCTTGTTTTCAAGACAAGCGCAATCGGCCACTCTGCCACTCTTCCGTAAAAAATCTAATAAAATATTACAAAATTCATTAAATTTGAGCAAGCAAAGGTTTTTATTTTTTTTACCTAAACTGCTTCAAAAAACGATCATCATTTTCTGTAAAAAGACGTATGTCTTTAATATTATGCAAAAGCATCGCAAGTCTTTCGACTCCAAGCCCCCAGGCAAAGCCTGAATACTTCTCAGGATCGATTCCGCCAGCTTTTAAAACATTGGGATGAATCATTCCAGCACCAATCACTTCAAGCCAACCTGTATGCTTACAAATGCGACAGCCTTGGCCGTTGCAGATGATGCATTTGATGTCCCCTTCAAGACCTGGCTCAACAAATGGAAAATAACTAGGACGGTATCTGGTTTCAACAGAAGTGCCTAAAAGTCTTTTCCAGAACTCATCCATTGTTGAAAGAAGATCTGCAAAAGTAATATTCGTATCCACACAAAATGCTTCTACCTGATGAAAGAATACATGTGATCTTGCCGAAATATTTTCATTACGAAAACATTTCCCAGGAACAGCCACACGAAGAGGAGGCTCCGACTTCTCCATTACCCTCACCTGCACATTACTTGTATGTGTTCGAAGTAGTAAATCTTCTGTAATAAAAAAAGTATCCTGCATATCTCTTGCTGGATGATCCTTGTCAAAATTCAAACCTTCGAAATTATAATAATCAGAATCTAAGTCAGGACCTGTTGCAACAGAAAAACCCATTGTTTGCATCACATCCAAAATCCTATGAAGCATCTGACTGACTGGATGATATCCCCCTGTCTTTTCTTGTTTTCCAGGAAGAGTAACATCAATTGCTTCCTTTTCGAATTTCGCATTCAATTCTTCATTATAGATAGTTTTCGCTTGATCTTCGATAGAAGTTGTTATTAATTGTTTCAAATCGTTGACAGATTGACCGAAAACAGGTTTTTCAGAAGGAGATAAATCCTTCATGAAACGCATAAGCGATGAGACTGAACCTTTTTTTCCTAAGTACTGAACTTTTAAATCTTCTAACTGTTTAGAAGTTGTAGCCTTTGAAAGATCTTCTTCAAAAGCTTCTTGAATAGACTGTATATTTTCTTGAAATGACATAATGACTTTTTTTTATAAAAAATGACCTATACCAATTATCATAATTGTATAGGTCATAAAATTTCAAAGAATTAAGCAACAAAAGCAGCTTTTGCAACTGATGCAACTTCGCTAAACGCTCTAGGATCGTGAATAGCAAGCTCTGATAGAACTTTACGATTGATTTCACATTTCGCTTTTTTCAATCCGTCGATGAATTTGCTATAAGAAATTCCATTCATTTTTGCGCCAACACCAATTCGGACAATCCAAATTCTACGGAAATCACCTTTTTTCTTTTTACGATGCATGTAGTTATATGCATCTGCTTTCATAACAGCGTCTTTTGTTAACTTAAGATGGTTCTTACGATCACCGAAAAAACCTTTAGATCTTTTATTTAATCTTTTTTTTCTTTTGTGACGTGCTACAGCACTCGTAACTCTAACCATGATTCAACTCCATTTTCTAATATTTATGTTATGCAATGCCCATTACTTTTTTATATGTACGTTCATGACTTTCCGGCACTAATGCAGCACTTTTCAAATAACGTTTTCTTTTAGAAGTTTTTTTCGTTAGAATATGACTTCTATTTGGTCTTGTTCTTTTTAACTTTCCAGTGCCAGTACTTTTAAATCTAGATTGGACAGCTTTTTTCGTTTTCATCTTAGGCACGATTAATTCTCCTTTTCTATATTTTTAGCTTTTTTTCCGGTAGGAGCTACAACAGTTGTGATCATACGACCCATTCTCTTAATTGGAGCTTCTATCGTTGCAATGTCAGATAAATCTTCGCACATGGCTGCTATGACTTTTTCACCTAAATCCATAAGTAGCATTTCTCGTCCTCTAAAAGAACAAGTAAAGCGCACTTTATGTCCTTTAGACAAAAAGTCACGAGCATGTTTTGCTTTCGTCATAAAATCGTGTTTGTCAATATTAGGCTTAAATTTAATTTCTTTCATTTTCACCTGATGCTGCGCTTTCTTACTGTCTTTCTCTTTTTTCGTTAGCTGATATTTAAATTTACCATAATCAACGATTCGACAAACTGGAGGAACAGCTGTTGGAGAAATCTCTACAAGATCAAGTCCTGCTTCTTGGGCTTTGATTAAACCTTCACGCACTGTCATAATGCCAATTTGCTGACCTTCAGCACCTATGAGTCTGATTTTATCTGCTCGTATTTGTCTATTTATTCTCAAAATAGCTCTCTAATTTTAAGTTATTTTCAAGTTGTTCCAAACTTAAAGTTTGCTCTTCATCTGTGAGCAAATTCCTTAAGCATACTGTTTTTTTCTGAAGTTCTTTTGCGCCGACAACAGCAACAAAAGACACTTCATCCATCCCAGCTAAAAAGAGTTCTTTCTTAAGCTCCTCTTTTTTAAGATGGATTGTTGCCTCAATCCCCTGTTTCCAAAAAATTGCTGCAACACTTTTTGCATATGCTTCGAATTCATTTTTCAATGGAATAATTCTCAATTTTTCTTCTGAAAGAATCATTGGAACTTTTCCTTGATGCTTTTCCAAAAGCAATGCAAAAGCGGTTTCTAGTTTCCCTAGAGAAGATCTAGCAACTTCAACCATTTTTCCTTTTTTAGTGAAAGAAAGGTATGGTCCTTTATGCCATCTTCCCAGTTCATCTTGAAGCTGAAACTGCAAAGCCAACTTTTCTCCCCTTACAATTTCATAATCTAATTGATTCTCGCAAAAGGATTTTAAACTTTTTTCCACCTTGGATAAGTGTTTTTTTGCGCTTTGACACAACACTATCCTATACGTAAAACCCAAAATAGTAAGGGTTTTCTCAATGAATTGCAAGGAAGAATTACAAAAACACTCAACTTCCTCATCCAACATAAATGCTGATTCAAAAAAATAATTACAGGTAGGTATCGAAAACAAGTCCTGCCCAGTCAAATCCTTTTGAACTACAGTAACTTGTTCTGCGCATTTCTTAAAAAATTCATTTGATTTTTCAAATAATTTTTTATGATTTATCTCTTTATTTTTTAATTGATCTTCAAAATCGTTCGATGTTTCAACAATTGTAAAATCATTTTTTATCAAACTTTTTTTCCAAAACTTGCTTAACCGATTTTTCAGTTCCAAGCCCTTTTTTAGAAAAACAATCTCTCCATCAGCAATATCAAAAAAACCTTTTTCCAAACCTATTGCCATATGATTACAGGTTTGATATCTCTTATATTTCTTTAAAAACTCTTTCAACTCACTCTTAGAATTACAAGCTATTCCTTCGATTGTATATAAGCCACCCGCTGACCTAGCAACATCTAGAAGTTTAAAAAAACGCAAGTCATTGGTTTTTTTAAGAAAAGGACCTTCCATCACATCAACAAATCCATCAACTTCAACTACCGGATAAAGCACTTGTTTAGATAACTCTAAAAATTCAAGTCTATCGGACATATTATGATGTTTCAAATATCCCGTAAGAGAACTTAAGACCATTTCTTTAAAAGAGATCGGATAATCATTTAAACGATACATCTCCATCTGTTCTTGCAAAAAGCCTACTGGAGATAATTTTTGATCTTCTTCCAAATAAAAGCTGTAAGAAAATCCGATTTGCGTCAAACCGCCTCCGGACAATACTGCTGAAGGAAAATGTTTTTTAATTACAGCGGCTAAAACAGCTGCTGCCGTTCGATTCAAAAGCTTTAATTGACTTGTTTTCACTATTGATCAATAGATTTTTTAAAAATGGGATATGGCTGACTCGAACAGCCGACCTCCACGATGTCAACGTGGCGCTCTAACCAACTGAGCTAATACCCCTCATATTGGAAAAAAAATGTTACAAAAAATAATAGAAAATGGCAAGCAGGATTCCAATTTTTAAAAATACTGAAAAAATTCTTATATAAGATATGCACAAGAAATGGCGTTTTTTTGTGCATATACCAAAAAACGTGCACACGAAATGCCCTTTTCGTGTGCACGTTCTTAAATTTTATTATAAAACTAACTTTTAGAGGAATTCATCAATAAATCAAAAAGAGCTTGATTTACATAATAACTTTCTTTCCCTTTCTTGATTTTATTCAAAATCCCAAGTTGAACTAAATCTTCTAAATATTTCCTTGCAGTATTACGATGTATATTCAGATCGTTCATTACAAATTCAATTTTCGTATAAGGATGGTTAAACAAATTATTGAGTAAATCCTGACTATAAACTTTTGGAAGATTTTCCCTTATTTTTACTTTATGAGCTTGCATAATTTTCAAGATTGATCTTACCAAATCTATCGTTTGATAAGACGTTTTTTCAACAGCATCTAAAATGAAAAGAACCCAATCTTTCCAAGCAGATTCTTGTTCACGAACAGCTTGAAGCAAATGATAATAA
>ERZ795053.2721-NODE-2721-length-20899-cov-6.258444_pt1 | contig 20899 bp, 18 predicted proteins | sample MGYA00375137_ERZ795053 | MGnify/ENA primary metagenome ERZ795053 (study PRJEB30182, sample SAMN05720284) | activated sludge metagenome | isolation source: Anaerobic digester | place: Hong Kong | collected 2014-12-17 ...
GCCGACGAGCCGACGACGGCCCTCGACGTCACCATCCAGGCGCAGGTGCTGGAGCTGATGAAGGACATACGCACCCGGCTCAACTCGGCCGTTCTGCTGATATCGCACGATCTCGGCGTGATCGCCGACCTCTGCGAACGGGTCATCGTCATGTATGCCGGTCGCATCGTGGAAGACGCCGATGTCCGCTCGATATTCAAGCGTTCCAGGCATCCCTACACGCGCGCCCTGTTGCAGTCGGTACCGAGCCTGGCCGCCGGACAGAAGCGGCTCTACCAGATACCGGGCTCGGTTCCGCAGCCCGGCACGGGCCATCGGGGTTGCCCCTTTCGCCCGCGCTGCGCGCTCGCCATGGAGGTCTGCGAACGCGAGATGCCGCCGCTGACTAGCTACGGCTCCGGCCACCGTGCCGCCTGCTGGGCTCCCGCAGAAGCGGTCGCCGCATGAGACGGGCTGCATTGTCGGGCGCCGGCGCGCGATGAAGGCACTGATCGAGGTTCGCGATCTGGGTAAGACCTTTCATGACACCTCGATGCGGATCGGGCAGAAGCGTCCGCCCGTCCGCGCCGTGGACGCGGTGACGCTTGATATCCGTGTCGCCGAGACGCTGGCGGTCGTGGGCGAATCCGGCTGCGGCAAGTCCACCCTCGGCCGGCTGCTGCTGCGGTTGATCGAGCCGAGTGAAGGCACCGTCTTCTTCGGGGGTATCGAGCTCACCACGCTCGGCAGGGAGAAGTTGCGCCAGGCACGGCAGCGTATGCAGATGGTGTTCCAGGACCCGTTCGGGTCGCTCTCGCCACGCCGCACCATCGCCGACATCGTGGCCGAGCCGATGGACGTTTTCGGCCTGTCCGGCAACCGCCGCGAGCGGCGCAACCGCGTCGCGGAACTGCTGGAGCAGGTCGGCCTGCCCGCTGCCGTGATGGACCGCAAACCGCGTCAGTTCTCGGGTGGCCAGCGGCAGCGGATCGGCATCGCCCGTGCGATCTCCGTCAATCCGACCTTCATCGTCGCCGACGAACCCGTCTCCGCGCTCGACGTCTCGATCCAGGCGCAGATCATCAACCTGATGCAGGACCTGCAGGAGCAGCGGAAGTTTTCGTTCCTGTTCATCGCCCACGACCTCGCCGTGGTGCGCCATATCGCCAACCGGGTGGCGGTCATGTATCTCGGCCGGGTCGTCGAGATCGGCGAGAAGGAAAAGATCTACACGGCCCCGCACCATCCCTATACTCAGGCTCTTCTGTCCGCCGCCCCGCAGCCCGATCCCGACCTGAAGGTCGAGCGCATCATCCTGCAGGGCGATGTGCCGTCGCCCACGAACATTCCCTCGGGCTGCGCCTTTCGCACCCGCTGCCCGATCGCGCAGGATGTCTGTGCCGTGGAGCGTCCAGCCTTGCGCCAGGTATCGCAGGGCCAGGAGGCGGCCTGTCACTTCGCCCGCCCCTTGCCACTGGATACCGCACCATGACGGGCGCACTGAGCGGGCTCGAAGTGCTGGACTTGTCCGACACCATCGGCGGGCAGTATTGCACCCGGCTGATGGCCGATTTTGGTGCCCGTGTCAGGGCCATCGAGCCGCCGGGCGGCACCGCGACACGCCGGATCGGCCCGTTCGACGCGCACGGCCGATCACTCACCCATCTGCACCTCTCGCTCGGCAAGGAGGAGACGCCGGCAGCCGACATGGCCGAACTGCGCCTGAGGGCGGACATCGTCGTCTGCGGCGCCGGCGAGGGCGCGGCGTTCCGCGCCACGAACCACAAGGCGGTCGTCACGGAGGTCAGCTCTTTCGGTGCGGATGGCCCGTGCGCGCACTGGCAGGCGCCCGAAATCGTCCTTCAGGCGCTTTCAGGCATGATGAACTCGAATGGCACGGCCGGGCGCGAACCGCTCTACGGCGTCGGCAATCGTGCCTCCTATGCCGCGGGTGTCGCCGCCTACATCGCGACGGTGGCGGCCCTGTTGGCACGCCGCGGGACCGGGCTCGGTGACCTGGTTCGGGTCGACAGCGCCGAAACCGCCGCGGCGATGTGCTTCCCCTATCTCCAGCAATATTTCTACAACGGCACCAACCGCCGCCGCGGTCTGCAGGACATCCCGGCCGGCCAGGTCCTGTGCCGGGGTTCCTGGGTCTGTATCTGGGTCTATTCGAACCGCTTCGAGCGTTTGTGCCGCGCGCTCGGTCTCGAGGACTGCCTCGAGGACCCCAAATTTGCCGACTTGCGCGAGCGCAGCGGCAACTGGCGCGGCTTTTTCGAGCGGGTCGCCGCGGTCGTGAGGGACCGCGATGCGGAGGACCTGGTGGCCGAACTCCAGGGTCTGGACATCATCGCCGCCCGTGCCTACCGCCCGTCCGAGCTCCGCGCCAGCCGGCACCTTGCGGCCCGCGCCTATTGGCGACGTATCGAGATCGATGGTGCGCGCTACGTCATTCCCGGTCCGCCGTTCCGCTTCTCCGCGACGCCTGCGATCGAACGCGGGGTGCCGGCGTGAGCCCGCCGCTGGAAGGCGTTCGCGTGGTCGAGCTCACGACGGCCTGGGCTGGTCCGTTCGCCGGTCGCGTGCTGGCCTGGTTCGGTGCGGAGACGTTCCACGTCGAGAGCGCCACGCGGACCAACACCTGGCGGGTCAACCGGGATGCGCCGAGAGCCGTCAACTATCCGGATCTCGATCCCGGCAACCGGCCGTTCGACCGCTCGTTCCTGTTCAATTCGCAGAACGTCAACAAGCGCTCGCTGGCGATCGACCTGAAGATCCCCGAGGGGCTCGCCGCACTGAGACGGCTGCTCGACGTCTCGGATGTGCTTTTGTGCAATTTCCGGCCCGGGTTCCTGGCCCGCATCGGGCTCGACCGGGCAACGCTGGCGCAAACCAACCCGGGCATCATCGTCCTGCAGATGCCGGCCTTCGGCACCAGCGGCCCGCACGCGGGCTACGCCGCACTCGGCCCGACGATGGAGATGGCGGCTGGAATGTCGGCGATGATCGCCTATCCGGGCGGTGAGCCGACGGTGACCGGACCCAGCTATCTCGATCCGATCGGCGGCTTCAACGCCGCCGCGGCCGTCATGACGGCGCTCTGGCACCGCGATCGCACCGGCGAGGGTCAGGAGATCGAAATGGGCCAGGTCGAGTGCGCGATGCAGTTCATCGGACCGGAGCTGATCGCCGGCGAGGACGTCGAACAGCAAGGCAACCGGGTGCGCGACATGGCTCCGCACAGTGCCTATCCGGCCAGAGGCGAGGACGAATGGATCGTCATCGCCGCAACCGACGACGAAGCGTTCGCGGCGCTATGTCGGGCCATGGATCGCCCGGAGCTTGCCCGCAACTTCGCCTCGCTGGAGGCGCGCAAGCAGGCGGAGACCATGCTCGATGCCGAGATCGCACGCTGGACGGTCGGACAGGACAAGCACGAGCTGGCCCGCCGCCTGCAAGCGGCCGGCATCGCCGCGGCGCCAGTGAACACCCCGGCCGACCTGGCCGGCTGGGACTATCTCGACGCACGTGCATCCCTCGTCGAGCTCGACCATCCAGAGGCCGGTCGCCACCCGCATATGGGACTGCCATTCCACGCGGAAACGCACCGGGGCGGTGCGCGGACCGCAGCACCCTGCTTCGGCGCCGACAATCTTTATCTGCTCCGCGACGTCCTGAAGATGTCCGACGGCGAGATCGAGGACGCCCTCGCCTCCGGTGCGTTCGCCGATCGCCCGAACGCCGGGGTTTGACATGGACATGGTCGAGAGCTTCAAGACCATTGCACGGCTCGACGCCAACCCTCGCTATGCCGGCTCGACCCATGACGACGCGACCGCTCGAGCGATGGGGTTCCGGGCGGCGCTGATCCCCGGCGCCTTCCTCTACGGCCACGTGACGCGTCTGGCGGTACGTGCCTGGGGCATGGACTGGCTAGGGCGTGGTCAGGCCGAGGTGCGTTTCCGTCGACCGGTCCATGATGGCGACAAGCTGGTCGTCGGGCGATCGGGATGGCGCGAAGTGGACGGTGGGGTCCGTGCCGAGGCCGCCATCCGGCACGCGGACACCGGCGAGATCCTGGTTCTTGGCCATATCGCCTTGCCGGACATGCCCCTTGAGCCGCCGACGGACCTGGATGTCATCCCGCTGCCCGATCCGATCCCGGCGGCGACATCCGAGCAGATCGTCACCGGCAAGCGACTGGGCACGCGCAGCCGCGTGCTGTCCCTGGCCGAAATCCGCCAGTCATTGGCCGATTTCGGCGAGCGGGAGCCGATCTATCAGGAGGGTGCGCTCGCCCATTCCGGCTGCCTGGTGCGGCAGACGATGGGCGACTCGCTGTCCAATTTCCGCTTCCCCGAGCCGGTCGTGTTCGTCTCGGTCCAGGTTCAGAACTACGCACCGCTTCACGCCGGTGCACGGATCTGCAGCGCGACGGAAATCCGGTCCGTCTACAGCCGCAAGGGTCGGCTCTATTTCGACAGCGAGGAATATCTCATCGCCGACGGCCTGCCCGTGGCGCGGCATCTTCGGGTCAATCTGTATGGCAGCGCGGAATAGGAGGCGTCGTAGCGCCCTGGTCCCGGTTCGGCGAGGCCCCATATGGCCGTTGACAGGCGGGTCGGCTCCACCACATGGTCGCCAATCGACCGGACGAAGTGCTCGGACTACGAAGCGCTGGTGCGGTCGGATCGGGGAGGGCCGGTGTCGGCGGTTAGGGGTGCAACGGTAGACGCTCTTGCCGGTCTTGACGGCGGCGACGCCGAGGGCGGCTGCGAGATGACTTTTGCGGGTGCCGGGCGGGCCGAGGAAGTGGACCACCTCGATACGGCCCATGAAGTCGAGCTGGGCGAGCGCCATGATGCGGCCCCGGTCGAGCGAGGGCTGGAAGGTGAAGTCAAAGCTCTCCAGCGTCTTGGGCGGCGGCGCCTTGCGGTGCTGGGGATCGACGCGACGCTGGTTCTTGCCCTCCAGTACGGAATGGGCCGCGGTCGGCGCCCACCTCTCCTCGGTGAAGTGCTCGTCGACGACGCGGCGCGTCGTGGCGTGGACCCGCGGATTGGCGAACTGGGTGCGCCAGTCGTCGAACTGGGCGTTGAGGTCGTCGTCTTGGCGCGGTATGGCTTGCAGGCGCGGGGCACGGCGCCGTAGGGGTTGAGCAGCGCCACGAGCGAGGCGTTGTACTGCACCACCCCGTTGGCGTTCTCGCCGATCACCGCCATCTTCATCCGGTCGTGGAGCAGTTCGGACGGCGCGCCGTCCATGGCGGCGAAGGCGTCGATGTGGCAGCGCAGGAGCCGCTTGCCAGACAGGTCCGGCCAGGCCATGACGCGGGCGCGCAAGCAGTCCTCGTAAGGCGCGATCAGCCGCGGCTGCGCCGGACGCGGCTTGTAGGCTGGCGCTGCCAAGCCGACCTCGAGGTGCCTGCGCACCGTCTTGCGGTCAATGCCGAGCTTGCGCGCGATGGCCGAGACGCTGAGCCCCTGCCGCTTCTAACCGATCGTGGATCAAGACAATCTCTCCCAGTGTGATGACCTGCCTGCCCCTTCCGATGCGGGCCTGCAGGTGGGGCATTGCCACCGCCGCCAGTTTGCGGCGCACAGCCCCGGCCAATCGGTGCTCCGGCACTCGGACGGGGGACTTTTCAAACGGCACTTTTGGGGAGCTTGCGCTCGGCACTCACAGCGGTTGCAGCAGGTGGACTTTCGCAATGCGCCGGGCCTCCTGCTCGTCGGCGAGACCGGGCCTCTCAGGATCGGGCTGCGACGATGCCGTTCAGAAGAGCGGCGTAGGTGTCGTCGACGATCGCACCGTCGAAGTCCTGGTCGTGGCCGAGGCGGCAGACAACCAGCTCCTCCTCGGGGAGGACGAAGAGGTCGTTGTTGTTGTAGCCGCTGGCCGAATAGGCGCCGGCCTCGACGCCCGGCCATTTGCGCGCACCGGAAGCTGTCACGCCGTTGACCCACCAGAAGAAGCCGTAGCAGCCGCGACCGTCGAACGGCGTCTCGTGGAGGGCGAGCCCGGCCGGGACCTGCACACTGGTCGCGGCGGCGCACCAGTCGGCGCTCAGGAGCCGGTGCCCATGCCAGAGGCCCTGGCACCGATAGAGCTCGCCCAGCCGGCAGAGATCGAGGCAGGAGATCTGGACCGTGCCGAAGTGGTTGCCGGCGCCGCCGTGCACCCGCTGGCCGTCGACGAGAAAGGCGCCCCATTCGAGGTCGATGCCGAGCGGCTCGAGGATGCGGCGCCGCAAGAGGTGAGCCAGCGGCTCGCCGGCCACGCGAGTGAGCGCCAGCGCCAGCATGTTGGGCGCGGAATCCCAGTAGGAGAAGGTCGTGCCGGGCGCCGACTGCGGCGTCGGCGCGGGCTGCATGAAGCTGCGGCTCGGGCCGTGCGCGTAGCCCTTGATCGGCGCCTCGTCGCCGATCGCCCGATAGCCCGAGGTCATGCTGGCGAAATGGCGGAACGTCGCGTCGGAAAAGGCCGCGGCCAGCTCCGGCAGGACACGGGTCACCGGCTGGTCGAGCGCGACGCGGCCGTCGTCGACGAGCAGGCCGAGGGTCGTCGAGAGGATCGTCTTGGTGATCGACCAGACCCCCTGTGCCCGATCCGCCTCGGGCCCGGCATGAACGAGATCGCCCCGATGCAGGATGGCGAGCCGTCTGGCGCCGTCGCGTCCGGCCTCTGCCTCGAACCGCTCGATGGCCCGGGCGAGCCGCACCGCATCGAAGGCGCTCATGGCGTGGCACCCGCGCCGGTCACCTCCTTGACGCGATCGAAGAAGGCACGTTTGTGGGCCGTGTTTATCGACCAGTTGACCGGCACTGTCTGAAAGCCGCTGAGCTCGGCATGGTCTGCCTCGCGGTCGCGCGCCGACCAGTCGTGCCGGCCGTGATAGCCGACACTGCCATAGCCCTGGTCGTAGTAGCCCCAGGAGGCGCCGGCATCGATTGCGGCATCCAGGCTCGCGACGTGGATCGAGTCCTCGTTGCAGCAGATCGGCCGGGCGCGCTCGGCCACGACCGGCTCTTCGCGGAATGCCAGGAGCTCCCGGCGAAAATCGTCCGGCTCGGAGTTGTTGCCGTGCGGCATGAAGAAGTCGCAGAGTGCCGGCCAGCTCCCATCCGGCAGGTGCTTCTCGGGGTGGGTGCTGGTGGCGACGAGGAGCCGGCGGCCGTCCTGCGTGGTCGAGCGGGCGATGTCGAGGAGGCGGTGGATGCCGCGCGAGGAGAGGATGTCGTCGGCCTCGCGAATCTCGTTCTTGATGTCGACCAGGATGTTGCGATGGCCGCTCTCCAGCAGCCATTGCGTCGCCGCCTCGGTGGCGCGGCAGACCGCGGCATCGTCTTGGAACCGCTGCTGCTTCCGGTAGAAGTAGTTGACGATCACGACCATGCCGGAGCGGTCGGCGGCCTCGAGCACCCGCAGCAGCCGCTCCAGATAGGCCGGCTCGAGCTCGCCTTCGGGCGTGAACGCCGAGTTGCGGTAGTGCTCGAAGATCTCGGGCCGGTAGATCGACCCGCCGCCCTGCAGCCCGACCGTGATGGCGAGCAGCCCGTGCGCCCGGTAGACCGGCAGCATGGCGCAGAGCTCTCGCGTGTTGCGGTCGGGATCCCAGATGCCGGTGTCCGGATAGGCCCAGTTGGGGCGCGTCCTCGGATTCGCGTCGTCGAAGATCGCCTGGACCATTCGGCTGTTGAGGAGCAGGCCCTCGATGCGCCGGCCCTCGTGCCACCGACCGGCGTAGGTCGGGGCCCCATTGATTCGGAAATCGCTGCCGTCGATGCCGATCTCGGTGCGAGGCGGCACGGTCAGTCCCCCTGCTGGCGAGACGGAAGCCTGGCGACACCGGTCATCACCAGCGCCGAGGTGAGGATGCCGTGACGGTAATGGTCGAGGTCGTAGCGCTCGTCCGGCGCGTGCATGCGGCAGTCGTGCTGGCCATAGGAGACCTCGGCCATCGGCAGGCCGAGCCTCTCCATCCAGACGTGGTTGGGGTTCGAGCCGCCGACGACGGGGGTGACGACCGGCTCCTGGTCGAAGCCCTCACCCAGTGCTCTGCGGACGAGCAGGCAGTAGGGGTGATCGATGGCGGTGCGCGCCGGCAGGTACTGCATCCCCTTCTCGATCTCGAGACCGCCCATGCCCATGGCGGCGGCATGGCGGCGGAACTTCGCCAGGATGTCCTCGGGTGTCTGGTTCTTGACCAGCCGCATGTCGATCTTGGCGGTGGCCTCGCAGGGGATCACGGTCTTGGTCCCGGCGCCCTGGAAGCCGGCCGTGAGCCCGGAGATGTTGAGCGTCGGCCGGAACATGATCTTCTCCCAGTGGTCGAGCCCGGCGGGGCCGAACGGGCGGGAGAGGCCGAGCATCCGTTCGAACGCGGCCTGGTCGTGCGGCAGCCGCGCCATGGCCTCGCGGTCGGCGGCGGTGGGTGGCACGACGTCGTCGTAGAAGCCGGGGATTTGGACGACACCGTTTTCGTCGACGAGCGTGGCGAGGAAGGCCACGAGCTGGTTGGCGGCATTGGGCACGACGCCGCCATAAGTGCCCGAATGGGTGTCGCGGGCGCCGGATCGATGACGAATGGTGATGAAGCAGTCGCCGCGATTGCCGTGCTGGATCATGATCCGATTGCCGACGAAGGCCTCGCCGTCGGCGTAGAAGACGTAGTCGGCGGCGAGCTTCGCCCGGTTGCGCTCGACGAAGGCGGCGAGGTGCGGCGAGCCGACCTCCTCTTGCGAATCGAGGACGAGGATCAGATTCGCCACCGGGCCGGCGCCGAGCCGATCGATCATCTCCACGGCCTTGAGGTGGGCCAGGAACTGGCCCTTGTCGTCGGCGGTGCCGCGCCCGTAGAGATAGCCTTCCCGCTCGGTCGGATCGAAGGGCCGGTTGGTCCAGGCGCTCTCCGGGTCGACCGGCTGCACGTCAAAATGCCCGTAGATCAGGAGCGTCGGCAGGGCGTCGTCCCGGTGCCGGCGAGCGAGCACGATGGGGGCCGAGCCCGGGCCGTTCACGTCCTCGATCGCGGTCTCGAAGCCGAGAGCATCCAGGCGGTCGCGCAGATAGCTGGCGCAGTCGCCGAGGGCGGCGAGGTCGGTGCTCAGGCTGGGCAGGCGGCAGAGCTCCTTGAGCTCCTCGACATAGCGCTCGAAGTGGCGGTCGATATCGGCTTCGTAGCCGCCGCGTGCCTCCCGCCACGCCGCCTCGATCTCGACCAGTCCATCCATTTTGCCATCCTTCCCTTCGACGGCTCAGAGCCGCTTGAATCCGTGTCGCTCGACGATCTCGAGGATCACCCTTTGGGCGCGCTCGCGATGCAACCGATAAAGGCGCTCGGCGCCGTCCGCGTCGCCGGCGAGGATCGCCTCGACCACGGCACGATGCTCGCGCGTCGACTCGACCGGCTTCGGCCGCAGCCTGAGCGTGAACATCCGTGCCCGGTGGGACTGCTCCCAAAACCCCATGATGGCGGCACGCAGCCGGCTGTTGCCGCTGAGCTCGGCCAGACACCGATGGAAGCGCTCGTCGGCGTGCGCCCAGGCGAGACGATCGTCGATCTCGAGCGCTGCTTCCATCGCCGCGCAGGCATCGACGAGTGGCTCGATCTGGTCCGGCGTCGGCCGGCGGCTGGCGAGGAGCGCTACCGCCTTGGGCTCCAGACAGGCCAGAAGCTCGTAGATCTCGCGGGTGTCGTCGGGCGAGAGCGACAGGATCTCGATGCCGTGGCGCGGCACGATCCGCACCAGCCCCTCCTGCTCCAGCCGCATGATGGCCTCGCGGATCGGGGTGCGCGACAGCTTCAGCTCATTGGCGATCGTGCCTTGGAGAACCCGCGCGTTGGGCGGGTAGTCGTTGTTGAGGATCTTTCCCTTCAGGTGGGCGAGCGCGATCTCGAAGGCCGGCCGGCCGTTTCGGCGGCCCGTGGCGTCGATATCGCCGATGCCTTTCATCGGTGGTGGCAGGCGAGCAGGCGGCCGTCGTCGCGGCGGGCGAGCGGCGGCTCGGCCTCGGCGCAGAGCGGCGTCGCCAAGGGGCAGCGCGTGCGGAAGCGACAGCCGCTCGGCGGCGAGGCGGCGCTCGGCACGTCGCCTTCGAGCCGCGGCCGCTCCGGCCGTGTGCCCGCCGCCTCGATCACCGGGGCGGCGGCGAGCAGCGCCTCGGTGTAGGGGTGGCGCGGCGCATCGAAGAGCGCGGCGGTGTCGGCAAGCTCGACGAGCTTGCCGAGATACATGACGGCGACGCGGTGGCTGATGCTCTCGACGATCCCGAGATCGTGGGAGATGAAGACGTAGCCGACACCCCTTCGCTCCTGGATCTCGATCAGGAGGTTGACGATCTGCGCCTTGATCGAGACGTCGAGCGCGCTGACCGCCTCGTCGCAGACGATCATCACCGGATCGCTGGCCAGGGCCCGGGCGATGCAGACCCGCTGCTTCTGGCCGCCCGAGAACTCGTGCGGGAACCTGCCGGCATCGGCGGCGCCGAGCCCGACCGTCGTCAGCAATGCCGCCACCCGCCGCTCGACCTCCGCCGCGTCCGTCAGTCCGGCGAGGTTGCGCAGAGGCTCGGCGATTTGCTCGCCGACCCGCATGTGCGACGTCAGGGCGGCGCTCGGATCCTGGAAGATCATCTGCAGGCGGGCACGGACCGCGCGCAGGCCACGCCTGTCGACGGTGGCGAGATCGATGCCCTCGAACAGGACCTGGCCATCGTCGGGCAGATCGAGGCGGACGGCACAGCGGCCGGTCGTGGATTTGCCGCAGCCGCTCTCGCCGACAATCGCCAGGGTCTCGCCCCGGGCGACGCTGAAGGAGACATCGTCGACGGCGTGGATATGGCCGCTGACGCGCGAGAGCACGCCCGAGCGGATGGGAAAGCGGCGGCTGACGTGGCGCAGCTCGAGCAAGGGCTCGACGCCGCTCACGACGACACCGTCTCGTGGGCGCGCAGGCAGGCCACGCGGTGCCCCTCGCCGAATGGGTCGAGCTGCGGCTGACGCTCCGCGCAGGCGTCGATCGCCCAGGCGCAACGCTGTCGAAAGACACAGCCGCGGCCGCGCTTGCCCGGCGGCGGCACCGAGCCCGGGATGTCGGCGAGCGGCGCGCCACTGCCGCGCCGGTTGCGGCCGAGCCGGGGCACCGAGGCGATCAGCCCCTGGGTGTAGGGGTGGCGGGGTGCCTCGAGCACCGTGCGCACAGAGGCCGTCTCCACGACCCGGCCGGCATACATGACGATCACCCGATCCGCCGTCTCGGCGACGATGCCGAGATCGTGGGTGATCAGCACGACGGATGTGCCCCGACGCCGCTGGAGGTCGGCGATCAGCTCCATGATCTGCGCCTGGACGGTGACGTCGAGGGCCGTGGTCGGCTCGTCGGCGAGCAGGAGCACGGGATCGCAGGCGAGCGCCATGGCGATCATCACCCGTTGCCGCATGCCGCCGGAAAGCTCGTGCGGGTACTGGCGAAGCCGCCGCTCGGGATCGGCGATGCGGACCTGGCGCAGGAGCTCCAGAGCGCGGGGACGCGCTTCGCCGCGCTCGACGACGCGATGGCGCAGCAGCACCTCCTCGATCTGGCGGCCGATGCGCATCACCGGGTTGAGCGCGGTCATCGGCTCCTGGAAGATCATGGCGATGCGTCGGCCGCGCAGATCCTGCATCGCCGCCTCGTCGAGAGTGGTGATGTCCTGCCCCTCGAAGACGATCCGGCCCGCAGGCGTGCTCGCCTGAGGTCGCGGCAGGAGGCCCATGATTGCGAGTGCGGTTACACTCTTGCCGCAGCCGCTCTCGCCCACGAGGGCCAGGAGCTCGCCCGACCTGACCGCAAAGGTGAGATCCTCGACCACGGACAGGCGGCTCTCGGAACTGCCGAAAGCGATGCCGAGGTTCTCCACCTCGAGGACGTTGGTCGATTCCTGGAGGGCGGTCACGGCTCAGATCGCCTTGGCGACGCGCGGATCGAGGGCATCCCGCAGCGCGTCGCCCATCAGGTTGATGCCGAGCACGGTCGCGGCGATGAAGCAGCCCGGGATCAGCACGCTCCAGGGCGCGCCACGGAAATAGATGCGGTTCTCGGCGATGATGTTGCCCCAGCTCGGCATGTCGGGCGGCGTGCCGGCGCCGATGAAGCTGAGATAGGCTTCGGTGATGATCGCCGAGGTGCAGATGAAGGTTGCTTGCACGGCCAGGGGCCCGAGCGTCATCGGCAGGAGATGGCGGAAGACGATCCGCCCGGTGCGGTTGCCGGCGATGCGGGCGGCATCGACGAAGGTCTGCTCGCGCAGCGACAGCACCATCGCCCTGACCAGGCGCACGACGCGCGGCACATCGGCGATGGTGATGGCGACGATGACGTTGACGAGTCCGGCGCCGGCGACCGACATGAGCGCGATCGCGAGCAGGATGCCGGGTATCGCCATGATGCCGTCCATGATCCGCATCAAGACGGCGTCGACGACCCGGATGAAGCCGGCGAGGAGGCCGAGGACGAGGCCGATCGCGGTGCTGAGCACGGCCACGGCGATGCCGATGGCCAGCGATACCCGGCCGCCCCGCAGGACGTGGGCGAAGAGGTCGCGGCCAAGGTTGTCGGTGCCGAAAGGGTGCGCCCAGGATGGTGCCGTCAGACGGATGGCGCCGTCCATGCCGGCCGGCGCCAAGACCAGGGCGCCGAGCAGGATGCCGAGGAGCGGCAGGCTGAACAGCACGAGCCCCGGGCGGAAGCCCGGTCGCGTGAAGATCGCACCGAGCCCGCGGCGGACGGCGCCATGCCGGGGGCTGCTGAGCGCGGTAGCGTCGGCGGTCGCCATGGGGTCGGTCAGTAGCGGATGCGGGGGTCGACGAGCGCGTAGATCACGTCGACCGCGAGATTGAGGAACACGTAGACGAACGAGAAGAAAAGGACGACGCCTTGCACGACCGGATAGTCTCGGGTGAAGATGCCGTCGACCGTGAGCCGGCCGATGCCGGGAATTGCGAAGACGGTTTCGGTGATGACGACGCCCGAGATCAGGGCTGCCAGACTCAGGCCGATCACGGTGACGATCGGCACCGCGGCATTGCGCAGGGCGTGCCGCACCAACACCTGGAACGTCCGCAAACCCTTGGCGCGGGCTGTCCGGACGAAATCCTGGCGAAGCATCTCGAGCACGCTGGCCCGCGTCATGCGGGCGAGCAGCGCCGCATAGGCGAGACCCAAAGAGAGAGCGGGCAGCGTCAAGTATTCGAGCCAGGGGCCGATGCCGCGGGCCAGTGGCTTGTAGCCCTGCACCGGGAACAGCCCGAGGTCGAGGGCGAAGACGAGGATCAGGGCATAGGAGATCAGGAAGACGGGAAACGAGTAGGCCGAGACCGCAAAGACCATCACTGCCCGATCGATCAGGCTGCCGGCCTTCCAGGCGGCGATCGTGCCGAGTGGCACGGCGATGGCGACGGCGATCGTCATGGCGTAGAGGGCGAGACTCAGGGTAGCGCCGATCCGCTGGCCGATCAGCGTCGTCACCGGCATCTGGGTGTAGATCGAGACACCGAGATCGCCCTGTAGAAGCAGGCCGAACCACTTGACGAGCTGGACCAGGATCGGCGCGTCGAAGCCGTAGCGGGCGCGGATCGCCGCGATCTGCGCGTCGGTCGCCAGCTCGCCGGCCAGGACGGCGGCCGGGTCGCTGGCGCCGAGGCGCATGATCAGGAAGACGACGGTGGCCACCACCAACATCACCGGGATGGTGAGCAGCATCCGGCGAACGATGAAAGCGGCCACGACGTGCGCCCCCTGCTACTCTTCGATGCTGATGCCCCAGAGATGGGCGACCGATGCCTCGCCCACACCCTTCAGGCGGTTGTTCCAGGCGTCGACCTTGTAGAAGACGCCGAGCGGAACGTGGGTGCCGAGCTCGAAGGCGAGGCGCTGGACCTCGGTGGCGATCCGCTGCTTCTCGTCGGCGTCCTTGGCGGCGGCGAAGTCCTGCCTGAGCTGCTGGATCTCCTCGCTGCACGGCCAGCCCGGCCAGTTGTCCTGCGCGCAGGAGGCGTTGATCGCCGGATTCACGAGCGGATTGAAGACGTCGATGGTGGCGAAGGTCGTGTGGAACAGGTTCCATCCGCCCTCGTCGACGGGCGTCTTGATGGCGCGGCGCTGATGCAGCGTCGCGACGGCGATGCCCTGAAGCTCCACCTCGAGCCCGATCTGGCGAAATGTCTCCGCGGTCCTGATGTTCGCGCCGTGCAGCAGCGGATGGTTGGTCGTGTCGAGGAAGACGATGGGCTGGCCGGCATAGCTCGACTCCGCCACGAGCGCCTTGGCCTTCTCCAGGTCCTGTGCCTGCAGCGGCTCGGAGCCGACCTCGGTCGAGTACTCCGTGCCGCAGCCATACATCGAGTAGCAGGTCTTCCAGAGCTCGGGATCGGGGATCAGCGAGCCCATGTACTCGTCCTGGGTCACCGCCCAGTAGATGGCCTGGCGCAGCTTCTGGTCGTCGAACGGCGGGACGAGATGGTTGAAGCGCAGCCAGAGCTGCTCGCCGCGGATGTCGCGCGTCTCGACCACGAGATCGGGATCGGCGCGCAGCTCGTCGACGAGGTCGTGCGCCATGTTGCCGAGATAGTCGACCTCGTCGTTGAGGAGCGCTGCCTGCCGTGTCGCGTCGTCCGGCATGATCGTGTACTCGATCACGTCGACGCCGGGCACCTTGGCGCCGGCGAGGTTGTCCTGGGGATCCTCGCGCGGCACATAGCTCTCGTTGCGGCGGTAGATGCGCGTCTGCCCGGGAACCCACTCGGCGCGGTCGAAGGTGAACGGCCCGGAGCCGATCGATTCCAGCACCTGCTCCGTGTTGGGCAACTGGGCGAAACGCTCGGGCATGATGAAGAGGACGTTGCCGCTCGGCTTCGCCATGGCGTCGATGATCAGCGTCGACGGGCTCTTCATCGTCATCACGAAGCTGTCGCCGCCGGTGGCGGTGATGTCGTCGACATAGGTGATCGCGATCTGCGCCATGGTGTCGGCCTTGGCCCAGCGCTGGATCGAGGCGATCACGTCGGCGCTGGTGACAGGAGCGCCGTCGTGGAAGGCGAGACCCGGCCGGAGCTTGAACTCGATCGTCATGCCATCGTCGGCGACGGTGTAGCTCTCGAGCATCTGCGGCTTGATCTCGAAATTGGAATCGACCGCGAGCAGGGTGTCGTAGACGAGATAGGCGTGGTCGCGTGTCGGATGCGCGGTCGTGAACATCGGATCGACCACCTGGACGTCGGTCGAGGTGCCGACACGGAGCACGGTTTCGGCGTTGGCGTTGGCCAGCGGTCCCAGCGACCCGAAAGCGATGATCGTCGTCGCCAGAAGCCGCCGCGTCGAAGCGTTCATTCTTGTCCTCCCGCCTGATACTGCACAGGGTCAGTCACCTTGCATCACTTGACGTATCCGTCGACGTATCCATTGTCAAACCCGTTGTGAGGTTGATCGACCGATGAGGCGCCCATGAGCCACGGATCGGAGACCTTCCTCGGATCGAACTCGCGCCTGAATCTCGGCGGGCAGATCGTCGAGGAGCTCGGACAGCGCATTGCCAGCGGCTACTACGGCGCGGCCGGCGTGCTGCCGAACGAAGCGGCGTTGAGCGACGAGCTCTCGGTCAGAAGCTCGATTATCCGTGAGGCGGCCAAGCAGCTCTCGGCGAAGGGGCTGGTGGAGATCAGATCGAGGACCGGCACACGGGTCCTGCCGCAGGACCGCTGGAACCTCCTCGACATATCCTCGGCGGCCAACCAGCAGGCATGGCCCGAGAGCCGGCGAGACGGCGCCAAGAGGCCGAAACGGGTACGCGACTGACCCTGGTCTGTCCTCTTGGCCTTTTTGTCGTGCGGTCTGTGTTGCGTCAGGCTGCAGGCAAGAGAGGATCTCGATGGCAGAAACGGCGACCCGCAAGCGGGTGAGCGCGAAGGCACCGACGGTGAAGCTGATACACCGTCGGCTGACGGTTTTGGGGTTGGCAGAGACGTTGGGGAACGTGTCGGAGGTCTGCCAGCGTGGGGCAATCGCTCGACGGACGCGCTCATCGACTTCTACCTCTATGGCGTCACCCGTTTCGGCAGGCAGCAAGCGGAGCGATAGGAGCGTGAGCTTCGCCACGCGATCTCCCTCGCCGCCGAAAACACGCGCATGGCGACCGAGCGGGCGGCGTGCCGGCCACCGGTTCGAATTCACGACCACGGCAAGCATTACATCGTCTATCTGATCCGTGACGATCACGCGCTGATCGTTCGCGTCTTGCGAGACGGGGTGAACCTGAGGCGGCATCTGTAGGCGCCGCATTCTCTGTCGATCGCCTTTCAGGTGGCGCCCGACCGCCCCGGCATCCGTCAGCCGCCCGTGGCGAAGCCCGGGTAGCAGGTCATGCCGCCGTCGACGAAGAGCGTCACCCCGTTGATGTAGTCGGCCATGTCGGACGCGAGGAAGACCGCCACCTGGGCGATGTCCTCGGGCTCGCCGATCCGCCCGTAGGGCACGAGCTTCATCAGCTCGGCATAGGCCTTCGGCGTGTCCCAGGCCTTGGTGTTGATCGGCGTGCGGATGGCACCCGGGCCGATCGCGTTGACCCGCACGCGATGCGGGGCCAGCTCCTGCGCCAGGCTCTTCATCATCATCTGGATGCCGCCCTTGGATGCCGCGTAGTTGACGTGGCCGGCCCAGGGGATGACCTCGTGCACCGAGCTCATGCAGACGATCTTGCCGGCCGCCACCGAGACCTCCGGCCGCACGCCGCGCCGCCTGAACTCCTTCACCGCCTCCCGGATGCAGAGGAACTGGCCGGTCAGGTTGACGCCGATCACCGTCTCCCACTGCGCCAGCGTCATCTCCGTGAGCGCCGCGTCGCGCTGCAGGCCCGCATTGGGCACCAGGATGTCGAGCGTGCCGAAGGCCTCGATCGCCGCCTGGAACATCGCTTCGACCTCGGCCTCCTTCGAGACGTCCGCCTCGAGCGCCAGGCCCCGCACCCCCTCGGCCTCGATCTGCCGCACCACCTCCCGGGCCGCCGGCTCGTTCGTCACGTAGTTGACGACGACATCGGCCCCGGCCCGCGCCAGGCCGATCGCGACCGCCCGGCCGATCCCCGAATTGGCGCCGGTGACCAGCGCCTTCTGCCCGACCAGCAGCTTCGGGCAGCGCCCGTAATCCGGCAGCCGGGGCTCCTCCCGGCCGGTCGCTCGCTCCTTCGCCATCGTCTCTCCCTCCCTGATCCGCCGCCAACCGTTCGCGCCGAGGCTAACAGCTCGAAGCCATGCGCGTCGACCGCGGCTGGAACGGTGTTGGCGGGCGGCCTGCGGCGCCGCACCGTCAAAAACGCCCGGCCGGCGGCGACCGGCCGCGGGAGGAAAGATCCCCCCCGCGCTTCGCGCCCTCGCCGTGCTCCTGCCCCTCGCGGCCGCCGCCCGCTCGCGCATCGCCGCGTCGTGATCTGTTGCGGGGTCAGCCGGTCGTCGTCGGGCGGGCCTCGCGCGAGGGCTCCTGGTCCCGGAGCCGGCCTTTCAAGTGCTCGGCGAGGCGGACGGCGAGGGCCACGATGGTGAGGGTCGGGTTGGCGAAGCCGCTCGTCGGGAAGACCGAGCTGCCGGCGACATAGAGATTGCGCACGCCATGCACCCGGCAGTCCGCGTCGACGACGCCCGCGGACGGCGACGCATGCATGCGCGTCGTACCCATGTGATGCTTGCCGCCGAACGCCGCGGCGCGCCAGGCTTCCGCCGTGTCGTCGAAGGCGAGCGCCAGCCGGCCGTGCCCGGCGCCGGCTAGGGCCTGGTCGTGCAACGCGAGCACCCGGCGCATGCTGGCGAGGTCGCGCTCGGAGAGGCGCCATTCCACCCGCGGCAAGGGTCGGTCCAGCGCGTCTTTCCCGGCGGCGAGGCGGACGCGGTTGTGGTGCAGCGATTCGGCCTCGAAGAAGGCGCGCAGGCGCCAGCTCGAGGTCCTGCCGGGGCACACGGCGATGCGGCGCCAGGCGGCGTGGACGAGCCGGTGCGGTGCCCGGAGCGCCCGGCGGACAGGGTCGCCGTTCCCGCCCGGCACGCCACGGCCGCGCACCTTCTCCCACAGCTCCAGCATCGCCTTGACGGCGGGGTCGGTGAACACGGGATGCGCCTCGTAGGCCGGCAGGAAGAAGACGGCGGCGTTCAGCAGGCCCTCGCGTTCCAGCGCCGGGCGCCCGAGCGACAACGCGGCGCGCACATTGGCGTCGGGCGGCATGTCGTCGGTGCGCGCCGGGAAATAGAACCGGAGCGAGATGGCCGGATCGCGCGGCAGGAAGGAGCCGGGCTCCATGAAGGGATGCTCGGTGAAGTAGCGGCCGACGAGCCCCCGGGCATTGCCGATGCTGGTTTCGGGTGTTGGACCCGAGAGCAGCAGGAGCCGGGCGTTCTCGATGCCGCCCGTGGCGAGCACGAAGAGGCGCGCGGCCACGGCGAAGCGCCGGCCATCGAGGGCGCCGACCTCGACCCGCTCGAGCCGGTCGCTCGTCGGTGCCGCCCGGCACCGCAGCGCCACGGCCCCCAGCAGCACCCGTATGTTCGGTGTGGCGGCGAGGGCGGCACGATAGCGGCTGCCGAAGCGGGTCGGGCTGACCTGGAACATCGTCGTGACGACGTCGTCGCCGGCCAGCTTCAGGTGCTCGGCACCGAACCGCTTCGCCCAGGCCGGCGGGTCGTAATCCACCTCGCCGAGGCCGCAGATCGCATGCGCACGCTGATAATGCGGACGCAGGGAGTCGTGCCCGAATGGCCAGCCGCTGTTCGGCACCCAGGAGCGCTCGGTGAAATCGATCGGGTCGAGCGGCCGGCACCAGCCGCCCCAGATCCGGGTGGCCCCGCCGAGACCGGCAAAGCGGGTCTCCTTGAGCGGTGGATAGGAATCGCCGACCACCTCGCCATCGAGGAGCGCCTGGGCTCGCCGCCGGTAGGCGAGGCCGCCGGCATCGAGCAGGCAGATGCGGGCACCGGTCGCCTCGAGCTCGAGCGCCACGGTGATGCCGGCGGCCCCGGCGCCGACGATGCAGACATCGCAGTCGATGCGGCTGCGATCGGCGACGCCAGCCACCTCCTCGATCACGGCAAGGCGGGTCCAGGGGACAGGTCGATCGGCCGGCCGTCCCAGGCCGGGTCCGCCTCGACCCCCAGCCGCGCCATCACCGTCGGCACGAGATCGAGGATGCTGTGGCCGGGCTCGAGGGCACCCGGTGCTATCCCGGGTCCGGCCGCGATCAGCCATCCACGGTCACGATGGTTGCCGGAGCGGCCGGAAGGCAGGCGCTGTGGCACGTCATAGGCGAAGCCGGGCACCTGGTCGCAGACGACGCGACGCACCTGGCGTGCCGGCAAACCGGCCCAGGTGACGACCAGATCGGGCAGCACGTCGCGGCCATCTGCGGTCGCCGGTGCTTCCTGCCAGGCGCGGTGCACGGCAGCGGCCAGCGCCGCACCGCTCCCGGCGTCGCGCAACGCCAGGATGAGGCCCTCGAGCCGGTCGCAGAGGGCCGTGTAGGCCGCGCCGGGCTCGACGATCCCGTCGCGCTCGCGGCCCGCGACGTTGAGGCGCAAGTAGCCGGCGTGGTCCATGGCCAGCGGGAAATGCCGGGTCGTCCGCCAGTCGTACATGCCAGACGACCAGAGCTCGACCAGCCGGCCGGTGACGGCGGGCGGCAGCCGGGTCAGGATCGGGCGCGCCCAGTGGAAGGGAATGCGCCGCTTGAGGCTGTAGAGCAGGCCGCGCTTCGGTGGCCGGTTGTCGGCCGCCTGCAGGGCAGCGTCGAGGATGTCGGCGAACAGATCGGCCCAGCCGGGATTGGGGCCCATGCCGTGAACGGCGAAGGCGAGCACCGTGGTCGCGTCGTCGACGCGCGCCACGATCTCGCCGACCGTCCGGTCGACCGCCACGTAGAGCTCGGCCAGGGCCCCCTCGAGCGCCGTCCGTCTGGCCGCGTCGAGCGGCGCCTGGTCGATTTCGCCCAGGTCCCACAGATAGTGGCCGCCGCGGTGTGTGGCACCGAGTACGACGCAGGCCAGATCCCACTGCTCGCGGCCGAGAAGATCCAGGAGGATCTGCTGCTGCTGCGCCGTGGCGTCCAGCAGCGAGTCGCGCAGGCGGGTCAGGCTGGACGCATCCTGGGGGCCGAAATGCTCGGGCGGCATCGCCGGGGCGCCATGGCGGTTCTCGAGCTCCCGCCAGAGCTCCGGTGGCCACGAACCCCTGGCGATCACGTCGTGCGTGCCCCAGCCGCCGAGATAGAGGCCGTCGAGCGGCCGCGGCGGACCCAGCACCATGGGCACGTCGACGATGCAGGCCCGCAGGCCCCGGGCGGCGGCGTGCTCCCAGAACGGCCGGCTGCCGAGCCACGCATCGGTCGGCACCTCGATCCGCATCGTCGAGGCTCGCCAGAGCTTGTTGTGGTAGATGCCGTGCCGGGCGACCGGTCGGCTCGCATAGAAGGTCGGCCAGACGCCGCCGGCATAATCGGCGGCCGGCGAGGTGAGCGGCCCGAACCGGCCACGCCGCGCGAGCTCGGCCAATGCGGGGAGCCGGCCTTCGGCGATCCATCGCTCGATCAGGGTGAGCTCGGCGGCGTCGAGGCCGAGCATGAGGACCCTCTGGTCGGTTCGGGGCTGCGTCATGAGGCCATTCAACGACAAAGCGGCGCGCCATGCACCAGTTGGGTTCGACTGCCTGAAGCTGTTGGACGAAGATGCCACGGCAGACGGGATCGCGGCACCACCATCGCGTCAATGACAGGTCGCCGGTCGCCGGGAAAGCGCTATCCCGGAACCCGGACAAGCGCAACAGCCTGCCGCGTCCCCGGCCTCTGCACTCCACCCGTCCAGCCGGGCCACGCCGGGTTTGCCAAGGGCGATGCCGGCGGACTACGTTGC
>ERZ795053.2722-NODE-2722-length-20895-cov-6.527543_pt1 | contig 20895 bp, 18 predicted proteins | sample MGYA00375137_ERZ795053 | MGnify/ENA primary metagenome ERZ795053 (study PRJEB30182, sample SAMN05720284) | activated sludge metagenome | isolation source: Anaerobic digester | place: Hong Kong | collected 2014-12-17 ...
GGCAAGCAGAAAGCCTGTCAGGTCCATGAAGGGGAAGGAGAGCCATACACCGTCGACACCCATAACGCGTGGAAGAAGGATCAGCATCGGGAAGAAAAGAACGACCTGGCGAAGGACCTGGAGGACAAAGGTCGCCCTGGCCTTGCCAAGGGCCTGGAAGGTGTAACTGGTTACGATGAAAAGGGAAGCCAGGGGCAAAAGCAGGTAGCCCAGCCGGATGCCCCTTACGGCTATTGCCGTGAGCTCGGCGTCGCCCCTCGAAAAGAGCCCGACAAGGAACACAGGGAAAATCTCTGCCACTGCCCAGAAAAGGGTAAAGATCAAGGCGGCCGAAGCTATGGCCAGTATGATTATCCTTCGTACGCGGTCCATATTCCCTGCCCCGTAGTTATAACCGATCAGCGGCTGGGCCCCGTCACCTATCCCGAGGGCGGGCAGGAAAAAAAGGGTATCCAGGCTAAAAAATATTCCGACGGCGGATATGGCAAGATCTCCGCCCAGAGAGCCCATTATCCGGTTAAGCATGACCAGGAGCGTTACGAAAGAAAGTTCCAGTAACCCTGGAGACATTCCTACCGCCAGAACCCGTGTCAATATTTCTTTCTTAAGAACCATCAGATTTTTGCTGATCCCGAGAGTGCTGAAACGCAAGTAGAAGAATGCTACCCAGCATACCGCCATTATCTGGGCTATGGACGTGCCAAGAGCGGCCCCGTTAACCCCCCAGCCAAAGCGGGCTATGAAAAGCCAGTCCAGGAATATGTTCGTAATTGTTCCTGTGAGCATCGTTCCCATTGCCCATCTCGGAGCCCCTTCTGCCCTCATGAGTCCATTGAGCACAAAAGCAACAAGAAGGAAGGGCATGCCTGCGGCCACTATCCTGGTGTAACCCAGGGCCTCCGGGAGGACGGTGTCGCTTGCCCCGAAAAGCCGCAGAAGGTCCCTGCCGAAAACCAATCCCGAAAACAACAGAGAGAGCCCGGCAATTATTGCCATTGTCAACGCGTTGGAGAGGACTTGCCGTGCCATTTTTCTGTCCCCTTTGCCGAGACTTCGGGATACGAGGGAAGAAGCACCAACCGAGATCAGGATGCCAAGTGTAATACCCAGGCCAAAGTAGGGAAACCCTACAGTGACGGCCGTCAAGCCCTGAGCTCCGACTATTCGGCCGATGAAGATCCTGTCGACGATGTTGTAGAGTGCATTGGCCAGAAGTCCTATGATGGATGGCATGGAAAATCGCAAAAGCAACTTTCCGACGGGGTCACGTCCCATTGTGTCGGTTTGCGGGCCGAAAGTCACATCAATATCCTTTCCAGGGTCATCTCATTGCGATCCGGAGGGGGTCGGCTGTCTGAATCGCCTGTAGATCTTGCGTCCTGCCCAAATAAAGAGGAAGACAAGCAGCCCCAGTGTCACAAGAGGGATCATCAGGGAAAGGGCCGTGATTATGATGGAACCGCCTGCTTCCGCTGTGGAGACTATCGGGTTTCCGAAGCCGCCCGTGGTGAAAGAGGAGGCTGCCCTTGTCAGGACGGTGGCTCCCTGGACAACTCCTGCGGCGCTTCCGCCTGTTATCGCTGCGATGCTCCATTTCAGGAAAGGAGTCATCTCGGGCATTACCGAAGCGGTTATGAATGTTCCAGCGATGATCGCGGCAGGGGTCGCGGCGGCATCGAGCATATTGTCGAGCCATGGGACGTAGTAACCCCCGATTTCAAGAAAAGTTGCTATGCCAAGGGCAGCGGTTACCGTGGGTGTGGCTACCCACTGGAACCCTTCGGCCAGTTCAAGGTTTCCCGTCTGTGCCGCAAGGCTCATTGCCAGAAGTGGGATGAAGACCCTGAAACCACAGGCCGCGCTTAGCCCGAAACCTATCATCAATGCGAACAGTTCTTCCATGGCCGTTATTTTACACCCGTGGCGGGCTGAGGGTAAACAGCGCCGAGGAATCCGGCAGCGCTTGAGAGCAAAAACCCCATTTCCCTTTTTCCTGTTTCCTCCGGAAGTCTGGAAAACTCCGAGAGCCAGGGGTCTTTGTCGATCACGAATGAAACAAGTGTTCCCAGATCTTCGCCGGGTTCGGTCCCGGGGTGTTCCGAGAGGTATTCCAGAAAGATATTTTGCCAGAGAAGGATCTGCTCCTTTGCTTCTCCCAGCATCCTGTCGACTTCCCGTGTATACCCGAAATGGGCATAGCACAGGGTCGTTGCTTTTTGCCGCCTCAGTTTTTCTATCGATTCCAGGGCACTTTCGAGGTAGAACCTGGGGGGGGATGCTGGCCGCAGGAGATATTTCCCTTTTCCGGATCCGGGGATCAGGTCGTCGAGGTTGTTATATGTGCTTGCCGCCTCTCCAGCGAATAGAACCCTTTCCTCGCCGTCATCGTAGAGAAAAGAAAGATGGTGTGGGGCGTGTCCGGGAGTTTCCAGCACCTTGATACCAGGTATTGCCTCGCTCTCATCGAGGAAAAATTTTTCATCCACGGGCAGAGGTTTGCCGTAGGCCGCAGCCATGTCGGGGATGACCTGAAGGCTGCTTTCCCAGAGTTTTTCCGGGTCTGTCAGGTGACGCCTGCCTTTCGGATGGACTGTTACCATGGAAGAGGGAAATGCCCGCAATACCTGGGCAAGGCCTCCGGAGTGATCCAGATGTATGTGGCTCAGAAGAATATGGTCGATCCTGTTTACTCCCAGTTCTGTCAGTTCATCTATCAGCAGTGAAACCGTGGATGCTGGTCCAACATCCACGATGGCGGTAAAATCACTTACACTGTCCCGGATCAGCCATATTCCGAAAAAATCTTTTACTCCAGCTTCCTGGAGGGGAAGATCTATAAGATCCAGAGTTGTCTTTTCGGAGATTTCTATTTTCGATTTTCTCATGGTTTTCTCCTTTTGCCTGTTTTTTGAGTCTGTTTCATTACCCGTCGCACTATAATAAAATAAATGTACTGCTATGCAATCCCGGGTATTGGAAAATAAAAGAAGAAAGGTCTGTTTTCCGACCGAGTCTGGGGGAGGGGAAAGAATGAGCAACGTAAAAGATCTGGACTGGAGCAACCTTGGGTTCAGGTATGTCAAAACTGACTACCGCTACATATCAAGGTGGAAGGATGGCAAATGGGACGAAGGGAGACTTGTTGAAGATAACATGATCTCCATCAGCGAGGCTTCGAACGTCCTTCACTACGGGCAGTCCTGCTTCGAAGGTATGAAGGCGTACCGGAGGAAAGACGGCAGGATCCAGCTTTTCCGCCCCGACCAGAATGCCAAAAGGATGCAGGAAAGTTGCAGAAGGATACTTATGCCGGAGATGCCTGCAGACAGGTTCGTAGATGCCTGTATGAAGGTGGTCAGGGCTAATGAGTCCTGGGTCCCTCCCTACGGGAGCGGAGCGACCCTTTACCTGAGACCCTTCATGTTTGGTACGGGCGAGAATATCGGGGTTTCCCCTGCCCCGGAGTATATTTTCTGTGTTTTCTGTCTTCCTGTCGGGGCGTATTTCAAGGGAGGGCTTTCTCCCGTCAATTTTATCGTTTCGGATTATGACAGGGCGGCACCCAGAGGGACCGGGGCGGCGAAGGTCGGCGGCAACTATGCCGCGAGTCTGTACCCCCATTCCATTGCGGCCGGGAAAGGTTATGCGGATTGTGTTTATCTGGATCCCCTCACGCATACAAAGATCGAGGAGGTCGGAGCCGCCAACTTTTTTGGAATAACCAGGAACAACAGGCTTGTGACCCCCAAATCCGAGTCGATACTTCCCAGTGTCACGAAATATTCCCTTCTTCATGTTGCCAGGCACACTCTTGGTATGGAAGCAGAGGAGAGAGATGTCTACATCGACAGGCTTGAGGAGTTTACGGAAGCCGGAGCATGTGGTACCGCGGCCGTGATCACTCCCATAGGAGGGATCGAATACCGGGATCACCTGCATGTCTTTTTCAGCGAGACCGAGGTTGGTCCGGTGACGAAAAAGCTTTACGAGACCCTTACGGGGATGCAGTTTGGAGATATCGACGCTCCCGAGGGGTGGATACAGGAAGTATCCTGATCGGACGGGCAAAAGACTGGTGCTTTCCAAAACAGTTGCTGAGAAGGAAAATGCTGTGAAGGGATTCCAACTTTTGGAGGCGGGGTGGTAATGGTGAAGGAGCAGATCGTATCGGAGATCGCGGCTCTGTTGTCCGAAATGCAGTTACCCGTTGAGACTGGCGAGATAACGGACATCTCTGTCAGGACCGATTTCCTTGACGCCGGATGGAGTACGGGAAAGAAAAAGATAAGTTACGAGACATTCATTTTTGCAAACGAGCAGGATAATACGGTCTACATGTATGAGAAAACAACCGAAGTAGGCAAGGGCCTCTCTTTTGGAGGTGGGGCAGGTTCCTCTTTTCAGAGTGGCAAGACGCTTTTTCGCAAGGTAAAAAACGTCCAGTACGGCCCGGACGGAAAGGCCTACGAGATAAAACTTGATCTGGGGGCGATACCGAAGGCTGCAAAGGAGACGGCAAAGAAACACGGATGGAAGTTCAAGACCGTGCTCAGCAAGTCCAAGGCCCTCTATCCGGAGGGGTACTCTTCTGCCGTTCCCGCCGCCACCTTCCATCCGGAGATTCCTGCAGGCAGACCCGCTGACGCCGGTCCTTCATCAGCTACGGTTTCCGGGGCCGCCCCGGAAGATAGCCCGAAACCACGCTACAACGATCCGGAGAAACCGCTCTACGCCGAACCTGGGGGAAAAACACCTTCAAGATTGGGGGGCATCGTTGGCCTGGTAGGTTTTGTGCTGCTGGGGCTGTTCCTTCTGTTGCTCCTCTTTGCAGGCGGAGCGGCCATCACGGGATGGGTACTTACCGTTGCCCTGTTTGGGGGATCATTTTACCTCCAGCGCAAGATTTCCCGAAAAGGCCTGCTTCTGAACCTGGCTCTGCTCCTGGTGGCAGGATTTCTGATGATGATTGTTGCTGCCGGTTTTTCAACCACAGATCTTTCCTCGGCCCGTATCAAGAATGCCCAGATGACCACGGGGCTTGAGGCGCCCTCAATGAAACCCGTAGACAAGGTAAAGGCCTATTCAGTTGATTCTCCGGAGATGATCGTTTCAGCCGAACTCAGGAGAGCTCCGCAAAACACCAGGCTCCGTTTCGTCTGGACTTACACCACAGGGGATATTCCTATTACCGCTTACGAAATGGACAGTGGCACCGCCGGGACCGATATCTATATCTACAACAACATCCACAACGGGGGGAGGCCATGGCCGCAGGGAGAATACAGGGTGGACATCTTTATCGATGACAGGGAAAAACCCGACGCGCAAGTTGATTTCGAAGTGAAATAGATGTTTCCCAGGAGGGAGGGGCTGTGGCCCCTCCCTCTATTCCTTTTCAGTCTTCTCAAACTCCAGAGCGACGGAGTTTATGCAGTAGCGCAGGCCTGTCGGTGGAGGTCCATCGTTGAATACGTGGCCGAGATGTGCGTCGCACCTGGAGCATAGAACCTCGACCCGTTTCATTCCGAAGGATCTGTCCTCCCGGGTCCGGACGCTTTGGGGTGATGTGGGTTCGTAGAAACTCGGCCACCCGCTTCCAGAGTCGAATTTTGTCCCGGAACTGAAGAGGGGATTGCCGCAACAGATGCAGTTATAGGTTCCCTCCTCCTTGTTGTTGTAGTATTGCCCGGAGAAGGCCGGTTCTGTACCCCCTTTTCGTGTGACACGGAACTGCTCGGAGGTAAGGAGATCTTTCCACTCTTCTTCTGTACGGATGACTTTTATGTCCACTTCGGGAACCTCCCCAACGGTGTTTTTTCCCCTGGATGTAGCGGTGATCCAGAGGGGAGCAATCAGTGCTATCGCAAGGATCAAAACAAAGGTTCTTTTCATGTGGAATCACCTTCTTTTTTAAACTGGAATCATTATAATTATACCATTTTATGGCGACCCACAGGTCAAACCCGTTGTTGAACCGGTTTGATGTGCTGTAGAATGCATGCATGATTTACATCTTTCCCTTTACGGAGGCCTGTTATGAAGATAGAGGAATTCAAACTCGAGAGGACCCTGGCAAGGTTCCAGAACGAAGTCGAATATGACCTGAGCGCTTCGGGCATATACCCAATGTTCATCAGGGAGATACTGAGCCCGGGTGAGATGGAGGAGGTTTATAACGACCTTCACCTGAAATATGTCCATACCGCCGGGACCGAACATCTGAGAAAGGCGGTAGCCTCATTCTACGATGGAATGGATCCCTCCAGCGTATTCATGACGAACGGTTCCGCGGAAGCCCTTTTCCTGATGGCCTGGGGGCTGATCGATCCAGGGGATGAAGTCGCTTTCATGATACCCAATTTTATGCTTTTGTCCCATGTCGTTGAGTCCAACGGCGCCGTGGTACACAACTTTCGCCTTGACCCAGAGAAGGGCTGGTCTCTTGACCTGGAAAGCCTCAAAAAAGCTGTCACTCCCAAAACAAAGATGATCTGTGTCTGCAATCCCAACAATCCTACGGGAACGGTCCTGACAAGGGGGCAGATGCAGGATATCGTGGACGTAGCCTCCGAAGCCGGGGCGTACCTGCTCTCCGACGAAGTGTACAGGGGAGCGGAGCAGACAGACGAAATGACGCCCAGTTTCTGGGGGATGTATGACAAGATAATTGTAATAAGCGGTCTGTCCAAGTCCTTTGGACTTCCCGGGTTAAGGATCGGTTGGGTGGCCGGTCCCCGTGAGGTAGCGGAAAAGTCATGGTTTTACCACGATTTCCTTTCTACTACCGTGACTACCTTCAGTGACCACCTTGCCACGAAAGCCCTCGAACCGGCCATGCGGGAAAAAATATTCTCCCGAAACAGGGGTATTGTCAGACAGAACCTGGCAACCTTCACCGAATGGGTCGACAGTCATGCGGGGGTTCTTTCCTTCACCCCGCCCCAGGCCGGATGCTTCGCCTTCGTAAGGTACGATCTTCCCGTCTCTTCATGGGATCTCGTAATGGATATGGTGGAAAACAACAGTGTTTTCGTTATACCCGGAAGTTGCTTCGGTATCGAGAACCACCTGAGGATTAATTTCGGTGTCGACGAAAAACGTCTCGTGGAGGGGCTGAAGAGGATTGACAGGACACTGTCCAGGTTCAGCGGAAGATAGGCTTTACTGTGTCTACCTTCTGAGGTGTTCTGATGGTTCCCTTTACTGCGGGATAGCCCTTGATCCAGTAAAGCGTCTCAGGCAGCACAATGAGAGATGTGGTTCAAAATATACTGCCTCTCGCCTTCCGGTAGAGATCCTTTTCGCTACCTCCTGTCGTTTTACCCGTTCCGAGGCTCAGGCACTGGAGTCGGCTGCAAGGAAAAGAAAGCGATTGGACAAGGTCAGGTTTCTGGAGGAGACAGAAAGGCATTTTTCGTAAAGGATTCCAAAATAATCGGGGGCGAGGTTGTCTCTTCGCCTCCAATCATGATATCCCGGGTCCATGGATCCAGGGTTTTTTATATGTTTTCCCCGGAACTTTCCATATCCTTGCGAAGCCACTCGATCAGTGACCTCTGTCTTCTTTTCTGGATTTTTTCAAGTTTTTCCTGGGGCCATTCATATATTCCCTTCCCGGTGGAATATCCCAGGTCTCCCTTTCTGGCGGCATCAAGAAGGGTCGGGGATACTTCCGTTGAATTGCAGAGTTCCTTGAAGAGGGTTTCGCAGATCGCCGCAAAAACATGGGTTCCTCCAAGATCAGCGGTTTCGAGGGGGCCGGTGTCGCCCAGCCTTCTTCCTATTCCAAACCTGACGGCCCTGTCTACATCCTCTTTTGATGCTATACCGGAATCGACAAGGTAAAGTGCCTCACGCAAAAGGGCGAACTGAAGCCTGTTGCCAATGTAACCCGGAGTTTCCCTCGAAAGCACCACGGGTTCCTTGCCTATTCTTTCCATAATTTCCCTGGTGAACCGGACTGTCTCCTCTGAAGTATCTTCTCCCGGCATTATCTCGACGAGCGGAAGGAGGTGCGCAGGGTTCCAGAAATTGGCAGCAACGAACCTGTTCCTCCATGAAAGTGCGGAAGATATCCTTGTCGGACCAAGGCTGGACGTGTTTGAGGCAAAAATCGTGTCATTAGGGAAATGTGCCTCCAGTTGCCGAAAGACTCTCTGTTTTATCTCAAGGTTTTCAGGGGCACATTCTATAACAAATGCCGTGTTGGCCGCCGCTGCTCCAAGATCGGTTGCTCCTCTTACTCTTGAGAGTATTACAGGAACATCCGCCTTTACTGTCAGCCCGTTGCCGACAAGCGTATCAAGCGCGGTCTGTATGAGGGAAAAACCTCTTTCCAAAGCCCGGTCCGATATGTCGAAAAGATCTACATCCAGGCCGCTTTTGGCGAAATTAAGAGCTATAGATGATCCCATTGTTCCGGATCCGATTATGCAGACGGAACTGATGTCCATTGCCTTCAAAACCGATCACTGCCTTTCATAGGGGAACGGAGATACCAGTATTTTATGCGATAATGATGACTTGCGTGCATTAGAGTATAATCAAGACAGAGGAAAAGATCCCAGTTAAGGAGATGTTGACAATGGCAAGATCACCCATGGCAATGGTGCTCTCTGTTCCGCTTCTGGTTTTGGTGCTGCTTCTGGCCGCTCTGCCTGCTTTTTCTGCGACCCCCAACGAGAGAATAACCCAATCCGTTGAAGTTATCAGGGACATGTCCTCCCAGGATGATGTCGAGACGATGGCGGACCTGGTCAAATCAGCCAAGGGTGTCGTAATTATACCCCGGTACGTAAAAGCGGCCTTTGGTATCGGCGGTGCCTATGGCGAAGGCCTCATACTCCGACGGGATGCAGCCAAAGGGGCCTGGTATGGTCCAAGTTTCCTGAATATTACCGGAGCTTCTTTCGGACTCCAGATAGGAGTCCAGTCCACGGCTCTTCTTCTGGTAATAACAAATGACAGGGGTATGGAGAGGTTTTACGGGGACAAGTTCAAACTGGGTGCGGATATCGACATAGCCGCCGGCCCGGTGGGGAGAAGCGCTGGAGCAGGGACCGACATCAATCTCAAGGCATCGATATACAGTTACTCAATGAGCAAGGGCCTCTTTGCCGGCCTGTCCCTCAGCGGGGCGCTTATGAGTTCCGATGACGAAGCCAATACCTCCTACTGGGGCTCAAGGTACAATCCCAGGGATATCCTCAACAAACGTGCCACGACAGGGCAGATCCAGCCCCTTCTTTCAGTTCTGAACGACCTGATAAAGAAATCCGGCCGGTGATCGACAAGGGTGGCAGCCCCGGGACTGCCACCCTTAATCCTTCCGGTGGATGACTACAATTCCCAGGTAGCCGTCCACTGTCAGTTCGTCCCCGGTCTCTATAAGTTCTGTGGCATCGGGAACCCCGGTGACGCAGGCAAGACCATACTCGCGGGCTATTATGGCTCCATGGACCAGCATCCCGCCCCTGCGCTCCACTATCCCCGAAGCGAGAGGTACGACGAATGTCATATTGGGGTCGATGGCGTCGCAGACAAGTATCTCCCCTGAACGGAAAGAAAAAAGGTCATTTTTCCCCCTTATTACTCTTGCTTTCCCTTTTGCCAGGCCCTGTCCCGCGGGTTGCCCCGTAATCTGTCTGGGGGAAACCCGGAAACTCCTTTCCTCTGATTCGGAAGGTTTGTCCCCAATTTCCGGGGAAGGTACATAATTTGTGTCTTTAAGAGCCTTGATAACTTCCGTCGCGGAGTAGCGTTCCAAAATGGCCCCTTCCCGGGCCGAAAGTCGCGCCATCCCTTCGGCAAGAGCCTCGTCTCTTAATCTTTCCACCCGTCCCAGGTAGATGTTGTCCTCGTCCCTCAGCCGGTAACTGGCCCTGGCCAGATCAAGCAGATCAACCGCAAGTTGGCGTTCTTCATCCTGGAAGGATGACAGGAATTTTCCCTCGAGATCCTTTGGCTTTCCCGGACGGGTTTTCTGTGGTGCGGTCCTTCCGGAGATCTCCAGGAGCAGCCGTGCCAGGGCCATTTCCTGCTCCCTTCCCGGAAGGATTAAAGCCGAGTCAGACCCCAGTTCCTTCACGGCTTTCCTGATAAAAACTTCTCCAACAACAGATGGCAGCCCTGACTCGATTTTTTCCAGTTCTTCCTTCAGTTCCCTGTTTTGCCTTATGTCCTTCGCTATCTTTTCAAGACGTGAGTTCCTCTCTGTTCCCGCCATTTTTTCGGGGCGCAGGATATCAATAAAGGAGAAGGGGTCCTCCGGTTTTATCCTGTCGTTGTATATCTGCCCGAAAAGGCGGGCGCCGTGGGCAAAGGGTATGAATTCGTCCCAGTAGACTCTGGTCCATTTTTCCACTGCCGCGGACCTTTCCTCCAGGACTTGAGCGAGTTTGATCTCCTCCAGTTCCGAAAGAGAATGTTTTGAGAGGTTTTCCGCTTCCCTGATGAGAGAGGGTATAAGGTCGCCTTCTATCCTTTTCCTCAGGGCCTTGAGATTCTCGAAACTTCTTCGGAGTGACAGGTTCCAGGACCTTTCGTCTTCTTTGACCCCTGTCGTGACCGGTCTGGACTGAAGTGTGAAGATAGAGTCCCCCCTGAGAGTCCATTCAACGTCCTGGGGTTTCCCGAACCATTTTTCAGCTTTCATGGCAAGGTTGTATACCTTGTCAACCTCACCAGGGCCCAACGGCGGCCTGTCGCGCAAAGCCCTGGGCAGTTTCTTCAGGCTCGTCCCGCCCCGAGAGGAGCGAACTGCCTTTTTTCTTTCCGCCGGGGTGTGCTTCAGGACCGATCCGGATTTTCTGTCCAGCAGCCACCTGTCCGGGGATACTGTCCCGTCGACCAGACCCTGGTTGAGTCCCCAAACGGACTCGATCAGCGAGGTTGTAGGGTCCGTGAAGTTCTGCGAGAAAGCCACCCCGGACCTTTCGCCCTCCACCAGTTCCTGGATCACTACGGCCATGGAACTCTTTGCCGGGTCGAGACCTAGTTCCTTCCTGTAAAGCAGGGCGGCGTCCGACCAGAGCGAGGCCCAGACAAGCCGGATATTCTCGATGATGTCCCGGGTTCCCCGGATATTCACGAAAGATTCGTGGAGTCCCGCAAAGGACGAGCCCTCCGAATCCTCCCCAGGTGCCGATGACCTTACGGCTACTGGTACTACGCCGAATCGCCTGTCGAAAGTTTCGGCCAGTTCCAGTTCCAGTTCCGGGGGGATGGGGGTCTTCAAAAACAGGTTCCTGATCCTCAGGGCCGCGTCCCACATCTCCTCCCATCTCATGGAGGCAAAGGGTTTTCTGTTCAGTTCCATCATGATCATCTCTCCTGCCCCCGTAAGGTCCACATACCTCCGGTATGCTTCAACGGGAACGACCACTCCCCCGGGAACGGGGAAACCTTCCCTGATCATCCGGGAAAGGGCCCAGGCCTTTCCCCCGCCGGAGCCTTTGCGGTCATCGGAGAGTTCTTCAAGGGGTATCACCAGTCTCATCGCTTTACCCTCATTATCATAACGTTCTGGAAACGGCTTACGAGGGAATATTCATCTACTTCAAGTGAAAAAATGGCTGTTGTCGGTGAGGAAGAGAAACCGGCAAGGTAAGGGTGTCTCTCGATGTGTATCTTTTCGGCTCTTTCCCGTTCCGGATCTTTGAGTTCCCTTACGGTTCCTGTTACAGTGACGGCTTGTGCATCATGGAGATCCTCCGGTCTGTTCATTCTGTTGTCCACAAGCAGGGCCGCTTTGCCGCATTCCGCCAGGTTCGCATACTTCCGGGTCGACCTGGGTGTAGAGAAGAAAAGATGGCTCAGGTCCTTTTCGAAACTGAAACCCACCAGACTGCAGAATGGACCGGCTGTGCCGCAAGTTCCCAAAACCCCCAGTTTCTGGCTTCTGAGGATTTTGGTTATCTCCACGAAAAGGTCCGCATCTTTCATTTTTCTGCCCCCTTCTGTTATCCTTCCCTGGGTCAATCTTATAACCTCGCGCCAGGCCAGGCAAAGGGTGCTTTCCCGGACAGTATCGTGGCTGTAACATTGGGTGCGTGGTCGATGGGTCCTGCGGGCGATTTTCCGTGTGGGGGTATAAGAATGGGTATTGACGGTTTCCTGGAGATCCTGGGAGGTAACCCGGTTTTCTGGGCCAGTGTGGCGGTAGCGACCGGGGTTCTCCTCGGTGGAGTAAAGATCCGGGGTGTGGGGCTAGGGACATCGGGGGCCCTTTTTACGGGTCTCGCGTTGGGGTGGCTTGGGGCAACCGTCCCCGAGGAGTATTTCATCTGGAATCTTCTTGTTTTTGTAACCGCCGTTGGCCTGCTCTCGTCAAGGGATATCGGAGTGGTGATAAGGCGTTGGGGTTTCCGTTTTATGCTTTTGGCTGTGGCCGTCACGGGGGCAGGGGCCCTTGCGACCTGGTTGATGGCCCTCCTTTTTTCCGGAGCAGTGGAGCCTCTGCTCGTAGGGGGGACCTACACCGGAGCCCTTACCAGTTCTCCAGGCCTTGGAGCTGCTCTGGAAGCCACGGGCGGCAACAGTCTTGTGACCATAGGCTATACCATAGCCTACCCTTTCGGGGTTATCGCAGTGGTTCTTGCGGTGCAAATGGTACCTGCCATGCTGAAGGTGGATATCCCAAAAGAAAGGGAGGATCTCATCAAAATAATTCACGAACACGAGCCTTCAAGCGCCAGGGAGATCGATCCGTCTGCTCCCTTTACATTGATATCTTTCGTAATATGCATTATCGGGGGCATTGTCCTGGGTTCTTTAAGGATACCGATACCCTGGGTGGGGGAATTTTCTCTTGGAAGCACGGGTGGTGCGCTGCTTCTCGCCCTTTTCCTGGGGGCAAGAGGGCGGATAGGCCCCTTCCCGATGGGTCTGGATGTCAAGGTTCTTTCGGCTCTCCGGCTTGTTTCTCTCGCATATTTCCTGGCGGTAATGGGGATTATGGCGGGACCTGATATCCCCGCAATTCTGGCACGGCATGGCGTGGCCCTTGTGGGAATAGGAATTGTCTCGGCGATGGTGAGCCTGGTGACGGGTTTTGTCCTTGGGCGATGTGTATTCAGGCTCAACTGGGTGCTTCTGGCGGGGGCTATTCCAGGAGCCATGACCAGCACGCCGGGGCTTGGGGCGGCTATAGAGTCTACCGGGTGCGACGAATGTTCCGCGGGCTACGGGGCCACTTACCCCGCGGCCATTTTTTGTATGGTCCTTTTTACCAAAATGATCATGCTCGCTCTTTCCTGAGAGAGGAGAACAGGTTATGCGGATCGATGAACGGGACACGATTTTTTCCAGGATGGCGATCCCTGAGGGTTCGGATTTTTACGAGGAATATTATTCGGCCCATCCCGACAAGAGGGAAACGGACGATATGCTTCGTTCGCTTCATGCTCTTGGCTCCCCGGATACCCCGACATGGGACCCGGCTGGGTCCGCTCTCACAGACTCCATATTCAGGCTGCTTTCCGATATGCGACCTCTTTCTGAAGGAGAACCCTCAGGGGACCCGGTCGAAACTGATCCCGGGAGACTGACCAGGTGGGTCCTTGGTGCCGCGTCCTATCTCGGGGCGGACGATGTCGGGGTCGCGGCTGTTGAGCCTGATTTTTACTACTCCCGCAGGGGGAGACGCGCGGAAGTCTGGGGGGAACCCGTAGAGGAGGCTCATCCTTACGGGGTAGCAATAATTTCGGCCATGGATCCTTCGATGATCCACAAGGGGCCTTTGGCACCGGTAATGGCCGAAAGCGCCAAAGGGTACCTGAGATCTGGTGTCACGGCCATTGCACTGGCCTGCGCCATCAGGGAGATGGGGTACCGGGCAAGGGCCCATACCGACGGGAACTACCTTGTTATAGCGCCGCGCGTGGCATTTAAAGCCGGGCTCGGGGTCTTCGGCAGGAGCGGCCTGCTGATCCACCGGAGTTTTGGTCCCTGCGCCAGGATCTCTGTTGTTACGACAGATATGCCCCTCGTGCCAGGTCATCCTGATCCCCTGGTCGAGGCCGTGAGACAGTTCTGCTCGATATGCGGCAGATGTTCGAATCATTGTCCCGGAAGGGCCATTCCTGGTGGACCTGCCGATCCGGGTGCTGCTGTTCCCTGGTCTCTGGACGCAGAAAAATGCTACGGTGCCTGGAGGAGAATGGGCACTGACTGCGGGGTATGCATAAGCACCTGTCCATTCACGGCAGGGATGGACTGGGACGAAATGAATTCCGCAAAAGACGATCCATCAAGGCTCGAAAGTATTCTGGAAAGAACCGGCGGAAGGGAGTTGCCCCGTCCCTTTGACCCTGATCCCCCCGGTTGGTGGACATGAGAAAGGGACAAGCGGAGCGGAGGTTTTTGCAATATACTCAACTAGATAAACTACTGAAAGGGTAAACAAAAGAAATTTTAACAGGATTTTTTCTCTTTGGCTCTGGTATAATGATCCTTGACATTTTTTTGTTACCGAAGGGAGAGAAGAGTAGATGCCAAGGTCTTTCAGGTTTGTATCGATCATTCTGCTTCTGGCTTTTATGGTGAGTTCCGGAGCCGGGGTGGTCGAGTCGGTGACCTTTGAAAGCAAGTCAACCGATGGCACCCAACCCGCCACGCAGCCCAAGGTAGTGGGCGGATCTGCCAAGTCAGGAAACTCTCAGGAGGGTGCCCTCCTTTACTCTCTGGAAGCTCCGCAGGCCCAGAAGGACCGGCTGGCCGATGCCATTAACGGGGTCCATCTTACGGGGATCCAGGCGACCATGGCGATTGAAGAACTCAAAGCGCTGGAGAACCAGAACCTGCCCGACAACGAGATTCTGGCGAGGCTGGTTTACACGGAAGAATGTTTCGACGCGCTGGAAAAGGCCGCAAAAAAGCTGAACGACAGCGTGGAACTGGTCAAGATAGCCTGCGAGAGGGATCCTGAACTGAAAGGACAGGTCGTGGCAATGCTGGAGGGGATATTCGCCTCCCCGGCTTATGCCTTTACCGGAAACCCCATGGCTGACTCCTACATTGCCCAGGAGGTCCAGGGTATAGGCAGGGCGGCAAAAAAAAGTTTCAACTCCTTCATGAACACCCTTTCAAGCGCCGCCTCGACCATAGGTAATGCTGCCAGCAAAGTCAAGAACGCTGTGGGCAGTGGTGTGAGTGCCCTTACCGGGGCTGTGGGAAAGGTCCATACGAAGATAGGTAACGTGGTAGGTCAGAAGAACTGGGCTACCATAATGGCCGGTACCAAGTTTGCCTGCACCTACGTTGGGGGAACGGTCGCCCTTATCGTTGCCGCACCAGTTACAACCGCAGGGGCGGTAGGAGCCGTGGTGGTGTGGACGGCCGTCAATGTTGGAGCGGGGGTCTCCCTTGCCAATGATCTTTCACAGATCCAGGGTGGTCGCGGAGCCGATGGTCTCGACAACGCACTGACGAGGATCAATCAGGGAACGGCTATCATCGGTATTGCCGGAGGGGGAAGTCCCGGAGAGGTCTTTGTCAACGTGATGGGCGTTGCCGGAAACGAGATCGTAGGTACTACTCCATGGCGGGAGATGACAGTCGAAGAAATCGCGAGCCACCTTGAGCCGAAGGAACGCCAGGAATTCCTTAAAAATATTGCTGCCCTGAAGAAATACCAGAAGCCCGATGCCCTTCCCACCGGTGGAGATGGTGGTGGAGGCGGCGGGTCCAGCGGTGGAAGCTGCGGTTGCGGGGGGCGTAATGACTGATTTGTTGTTAATAACCGGAATGTCCGCTTTGAGTTAAATTTTTCTCTGGAAGCACGAGCCGAGAAATACGGCCGATGGTTCCCAGTTCGCACTTCTCCTGGCAAAACGGAGGATTGATTTGATGCGGAAAGGGAGGTTCCTTTTGAGGCGTTTCAACCTGCTGTTTGCATCGGGAAGAATGCTTGATTTTTCCAGCGCTTCGGTCTGATCTTAATAGGGAATATGGCTAAAAATCAATTTAGTAGTATTGGAGGTGTCAGGATATCTTGGAGAAAAAATTGATGAAATGATTTGGTATGGTAAAAAGAATCTGACAAGAAGCCCAATTAGACACTGACAACACCTTTTAAACTCCTTTAAGATAACCATCAGAGGCCCGTTGGTCTTTTGGGATAAGGAGATGAGAGGAAATGTCCAGAGCTGAGAAAATAGTTTGCCTGTTTCTTGTTTTTGCGTTTTTTTTCGGTTCGGGTGCGGGAATCATTGAATCTGTCACCTTTGAATCAAAACCGACAGATGGGAGCAAATCAACGACCTCATCGCCAAAAGTGACTGGTGATACTCCATCTTCAAAAAAACCCTCAGGTGGTTCGCTTCTTTACACTCTGGATGCGCCGCAGTCACAGAAAGACCGTCTTGCTGCATCCATTGAAAACTTGCATAGTACGAGTGTCCAGGCGGCTATGGCTCTTAAGAACCTCAAGGACCTTGATGGTAAGACCGTCCCGACAGAGGAGATGCTGGCAAGGCTAGTACACGCGCAGGAGTGTTTTGCCGTGGTCGAGACGGCCGCAAAGAAGCTTGAAGGAGATGTTGAGCTTGTAAGAATGGCCTGCGAGAAAGATCCATCATTGAAGCAGGAAGTCATGGCAATGCTTGAAGGTCTGTTCGCTTCTCCTGCCATGGCTGCTTATGCCCCACCGGCCTCGGTCAACAGCGGTTCGAAATCAAGGTGGGGTTCTTTCATGGATTCTGTGAAGAGTGCAGCAAGGACGGTGGGTAATGTCGCCAAAACAGCGGGTAATGCCATTGCGGATGGTGTCAAATCCGTTGTTGGCGCGGTGGGTAGTGCCCATGACAAGATAGGGAGCGTTGTCGGACAGAAGACTTGGGCGACAATTATGTCGGGGGTAAAATTCACCGCAACCGTAGCGGGCGGAGTCGTTGCGATCTGCGCAATCCCGGCAACTGCAACAGTCGGTGTTGCCGTTGCCGGTGCGGTGATATTTGGGGCAACGTATGTTGGTGCAAGTGTTTCCCTGGCAAACGATCTGATGGCAATACACGGAGACCAAAACATTGACGGTCTTGATAATGCCATTACGAGGATCAACCAGGGAGCTGGAGCTATCAGTTTGGGAGTTGGCCTGGCCACAGGTGACGTCACAAAGGCTGGAGAAGTAGTGGCCGGTGTGATGGGTATAGGCGCAAATGAGATCGTGAACTCACTTCCTGGAGCCGAAGACATGACTGATGAAAAAGCAAACGAATTCCTTCCCCCGGAGCACCAGATCCGTGTTTACAAAAAACCGACCAGCACAGGTGGTTCTGGAGGCGGAGATGGTGGTGGAGGCGGCGGGTCCAGCGGTGGTTGTGGTGGTTGTCCCTAGGTTTTCAGGTTTTCTTTGGTTTGGGATAAACGTGGAGGATTGATACAGAAAGGGGAGGTTCCTTTTGAGACGTTTCAGCCTGCTGTTTGCATTGGTGTCAATATTTTGCCTGTCCTTTTTCAGCGTGATGCCATCCATGGCGGATGAGACTCCTCCTGTCGCCCCCGCCCTGTCATTCGGAGAACCGGAAACGGTGACGGTAAAGGATGACACACTGATGGCTTCCATCAACTGGACCGGGGACTACATAGAGGCGACAGGACAGGGACTGCCACCCACGGGCAAGGAGAACACGCCCCAGGGGAAACTCCTTGCGAGGAGGGCGGCAACGGTGGACCTCCAGCGTAAGTTGCTTGAGTTTGTGCAGGGTGTGCGCGTTGACTCAAGGACCACCATGACAGATTACATGGTCAGCGACCGGGTGAGAACTGAAGTCCAGGGGATGATAAAAAACGTTGAGATCCTGGAGGGAAGTTGGGACGGAGAGGTATACACCGTGGTCGGCAGGGTTAAACTGCGGGATGTCCGTATAGCAGTCGTCCCGGAACTCCCGGAAAAACCCGTTGCCAAACAGGTTCCACCCCCCCCTGCCACGACGACCGCAGCGACTCCCAAGGGGCGTTACACGGGACTGGTAATTGATGCCAGCCACCTGCCGCTGATCCCGGCCATGACCTTCAATGTTACCGATACTTCGGGCAAGCCTGTCTACGGTCTTTCATTCGTAGACAAGGAGCGTTTCCTGAGTTCCGGACTCTGCTCCTACCACATGACCGTAGGATACGCCAGGATCGAGCCCCGGGTCACCGATTCTCCGCTGGTCATAAAGGCTGTCAAGCTGGTGGGGCCCCACAACGTTGATATTGTTATATCCAGTTCCGATGCCGCCAGGATCAGAAACAGCACCTACGATTTCCGTGTTCCTTGTCGCGTAATTGTTGTCAAGAGGTAGATGGTGATGAATAAATCATTCAAGGCTTTTTTGGCCTTCCTTCTTTTGGTGCTGGTTTCTTCCGTTGCTTTTTCAGGTGAGGCCTTCTCCGCCGAAATGATCAGTGTCCAGGCCGAGGGGGCTGCGGCGATAGTGGACGGGAACAAGGACAAGGCGCGATCCGAGGCAAAGAACCAGGCATACCGCGATGCCCTTGAAAAGGGAGTAGGTGCTATGGTTCAGGGCATTACCGAAATGAAGGATTTTCAGGTCGTCAAGGACAAGGTCTTCTCACAGTCCCAGGGACTGGTCAAGACTTTCGATATTTCCAGGGAATGGGAAGAGGACGGGATCTATTACATAGAGGCCGATTGCCAGGTCTCTGCCGGTGCCCTTGACGGTGTACTGGGCCCGGCAGTTATTGATATGCTTGGCAATCCCCGGGTAATGGTTCTGGTCGATGAATCGATCGAAGGGGAGAAACCATTCCTTTCCACTGTTGAAGGGGAAGTCCTTAAGGTATTCGAAAAGGCCGGATATCTTCTCGTAGACCCGGGACAGTCGGGAGCTCTGGATCAGAAGGAACTTGACCTGGCCAGGGAGACAGGGGACACGGCCAGGCTTCAGGAACTTGCAAAAACCTTCAGGGCCGATGTCCTCATCCATGGGAAGGCACAGGGACTCTCCTTCACGCAGCAGAAGATAGAGGGTGTTACCCTCTACGGTGTCCGTTCCCAGGTCCAGTTGAAGGCAGTGATAGCCCAGACCGGGTATGTCCTCGGAACCGAAATGATAGAAAAGAAAGACAAGGGGACATCTCCCCAGGATGGTGCGGTAAAGGCATTTCAGGCAGCCTCGGGACCGGTGGCCTCAACAATCGTTCATAAAGTGGCCTACGCGCTGGTAAGCGGACAGGCTGGCGGCATTCCCGGCCGGACGATCAAGGTCGTGATAGAGGGGGTCAATTTCGCAAGGTTGCGGGACATCAAACAGGAAATCGAGTCCCTTGACGGTGTCACGTCGGTCTATCAGCGCAGTTTCGCCAGCCAGAAGGCAGAACTTGACGTTGTCGCCGAAAAAACATCGGAAGGCCTTGCTGTTGACCTCGAGAGGCTGGGTATCGAGATATCATCCCTGTCGGCTAATACCGTCGAAGGGAAGAACATAAAGTGAACCGCAAGGGGGTTTGTTCCGTCCTTGTTCTTCTGATGACGGTGAGCCTGTTTTTACCCGCGCCATCCTTTGCCATATCACGGAACGACCTGGATACCATCTGGAGAAACAACGGTGCAGTTGAAGGAGTCCAGGAATTTCGTTTCGGATACGTGGACTGGGTAGGTTTGTCTGTTTCCGTGGACGGGAAAGGCCAATTACGGAACAACTCCGCACCCGCAAGGATCATGGCTCAGAGGGCAGCCGTCACGGATGCGAGGAGGAACCTCCTTTTGCTTCTGTACGAGATTCGTTACGGGCTCCCAGCCAGACTGGAGTCCATTGATATCTCTGGAAAAGTAGTAGAGCCCCATATCGATTCCGAGAGTATAGTTGAAGACAGATACGAGATAGGCATTACTCTGCCCCTCGAGAGGCTCCTCGATGAATGCGTTATCTTCAGTGCCACGGTAAGACAGGGGGAGTGAGACGCAATTGAAGAGACAAGCCTCGATCCTTCTTGCTTCGATCCTGATACTGTTTATTGTCGCTATGCAGGGCTCTGGTGACAGCGCCCTGCCCAAGGGCAAGACCATAGCGGTACTTGTGAGAAGTAATTCGTCACAGCATGCCAGGTCCGCCGAGGCCATCCTTATAAACAGTCTCATTCAGGGTGGTTACAAGGCTGTGGACAGGGACCGCCTCGAGAGCATTCGTCAGAACAAGGCGGCTGCCCTTGCCCTTGAAGGAGATGTTGACGCGATCCTCAAGCTCAGCCAGACCTACGGTTTCAATGTTCTGGTATCTGGAAGAGCAACGATACATACCCCCGTCAAGAACGAGTTTGGCCTTTTTACCGCTACAGCCGTGGTTTCGGTGACAGCCTGCCAGGGGAGCGATGGAAGGCAACTTTTTGCCGATACGTCCACAGCCAAGGAGGTCGGGTACACCGGGGATGAAGCGGGGCAGAAAGCCCTGGAGGCAGCAGCCAGACAGGCTGCCAGAGCCATGACGGAAGGTGTCCCCTCCGGAGGAGGAGCAGCCTCTGCTTCACGGATCTTCGAGGTAGAGGTATCGGGCATAAGGTCATTTGCGGAGGCCCATGCCGTAGTCGAGGCGCTGTCAAAGGCCGGCTGCGGAAGTGCGAATCTTTTGAGGTTTGCCGGGGGGCGAGCGGTTGTAAAGGCTTCCTGGGGAGGTAACCCTGATTCTCTTGCGGCCGCCCTCTCCAGGCAGAGAGGTGATATTTCCCTTGAGAGGGTCGAAGGGGACAGGATCCTCATGGTAAGACGCTGAAGTTTATAGATAATTCCTTAAGGGGGAATTGACAATGAAAAGATCTGGGAGGAATCTGAGTTTTGCTTTGCTGGCGCTGGTGGGGATCCTGTTTTTTGTTTTTCCCCTCGTGACCGATGCCGAAGTGAGGCTCTTTGTTGACAAGAACACTGTCAGGGTCCATGATCCCGAGCTTGGCCAG
>ERZ795053.2723-NODE-2723-length-20892-cov-4.254355_pt1 | contig 20892 bp, 24 predicted proteins | sample MGYA00375137_ERZ795053 | MGnify/ENA primary metagenome ERZ795053 (study PRJEB30182, sample SAMN05720284) | activated sludge metagenome | isolation source: Anaerobic digester | place: Hong Kong | collected 2014-12-17 ...
ATCTCTCGACAAGCCGCCAGAGTATCTTGGCGCACTCATCGGTGCCGCGCTTGTCGGTACATTTGCCGGCATCCTGATGTCATACGGATTGGCAGGTCCTTTCGCTACTGCGATCAAGTCGGTGCGCGACAAGCAGAACCGCCGGTACGTGATCGTTAAACAGACGCTGATCGCGTTCATGAACGGTGCAACACCGCATCTGGCCGTCGAATACGGACGCAAGACAATCTCGAAAAAAGATCGGCCGACACTGGAAACAGTGGAAGAACAAATGCTCAATTCACCAATGCCCCAGGCGGCAGAATGATCATGACAACGAATGAGCAGGAAACTCGCGGACTGAGCGGTGTTGGGGAGGCAGCGCGCGATGAGTGAGATCTTCGTCGATTCCTCGCAGGCTAACATGCTGCTCGACCTGCTGCGGGCAAACGAGGCCAGCCCGGTTGAGCAGGAGGATCCACTCGGTGTCAATGAGGCGGTGGAAAAGGTCTCAGCTCATTTCAAAGAGATGATCACGGCCATGCTTGGCCAGCGTCTGAGCGCCAAGGTAAGGTCGGTCCAACTGTTGGACGGCCCCTGGCTGGAGCCTGCCACTGATGATCAGGGCTGTGTTACGATCTCAGCCAAGGGCGGCAAGCCGTTCTTATATCTTGGCATGCGCAACGAGCAGTTGCGGGTGCTGTCCGGTCTGCTGTTGGGCGGCGTCCCGACCGGTGCATCAAAGAACGAAACACCGCTGACCAAATCCGAGAAGAAGATACTTTGCATCGTCGCCGACCGCCTGGCACAGAAGCTCTACACTTCACGTGATAGTCTGGAGGCCATGCCGCTTCCTGGCAGTGCGCGCGCGTGTGAGCCGGTGCAGGCACTTGACCAGTTGGAAACCGGACAGGAACTGGTGCAGTTGGTTGTCGATACCAGCTGCGGTGGGGCCAGCTTCCGTTTGACGCTGTTGTTTGCCATGGAGGTTCTTCAGCCGGCGGTGGAGCCTGTTGCGCGCGACACGCAGTCGGCGGACGATGAAACCCCGGTGCACCGCCATGTGGTGCGCGGTGGCGTCGATCTGGGACTGGTTCCATCCTCTTCGACATGCGAACTGGTATCTGTCGAGCTCAGCCTGTCTCAACTGCGGCGGCTGAAGGCCGGCGAACTCCTGCCGGTAGAGACACCAATACGCAATGTCAGGCTTCTCGATGCGGATGGCTCGCCCTTTCTCGCCGGCCGGCTGGTTCCGGCCCGAAACAACAAGCTTCAAATCATCGCGGCGCGTGATCGTGACCGCGCACATGGAGAGGTGGTCCGATGAATTTTCCGATAATCGAACTCGCACTGGTCTCGGCAAGCCTGATGGTAACGCTGGCCTGCACCGCTCTGATCTACATTATCTGGCGCAGGGGTTCCGAACGGCTCGATCAGCTGTCGAGCAGCGGTGCCTTGCTGGTCAAGGCGAGCTGCCACAACACGAAGCAGTTGCGAGAACTGGAAACCTCCGTTCGCCATGTGCACGAAAACGGGCTGGAGACACTGGCATTCCAGAAGAAAGCGAATGACCATCAAAGGGTTCTCCTTGCTTCGCTCAACCTGCAGACCCAGCGTATCGCGGACATGTTGGTGACTTCAGGTGGCGGTACGCCGCCAGCGGCCCGTGAGACAGTTGCGAACCACCGTCCGGTGGCAGTGGCGGCAATCGCGCCTGGAACGACCAGGTCGCGGGTGATTGGCGGGACGAGCGACCAGCCAGTCGGTGTTGTGCCGCTGGAAGCATGGATCTCAAGATCTCGAAATGCGGAACGGACAAGCGAGGCGCCGCGTCGTCAACCGGCGGGAGCGGTGGAACTCATGAGCCAGCGGTTCGACCGCTTCGTTGACGAAATAGGCAGGACGGCCGAACAGGCGGTGAGGGAGCAGGATGTTTCCGCCGCAAGGCCGGTAAGGGTGGCAGCTAATGGCTGACAACGAGGAAATTGGCGGTTCGACGCTTTTGCCGGATTTGCCTGAAATGCAGGAACTGTCTCCTGAGTCCGGTGGACTTGGAGAGTTGCCGGAAATGCCCGGTGGCCTCGGTCCGGTCCCGGGTGAAGGCATGGATTTCAGCAGTGACCCTGGTGCGGGTCTGAGCGGTTCGCCGGGTCTGGGCAGCGAACCGGGTGCCGGGTTGGGAGCAGGACCGGGCGACGAGATGCCTCAACTTGGCGGCGACTTGCCCCAATTCAACGAGACCGACGAAATGTCAGAACTGGAACCGGAAATCGACTTCGTCATAAATGACACTCCCGCGCAGGGCTCGAAGGGGGGAACCCTGATTGACGACAACCGAATTCAGTCCATCAAGGTAAAGGTCCAGGTCATGCTCGGCGGTACCAGCCTGTCCGTGGCGCAGCTGGCACAGCTTCGCGAGGGCGATACGGTTGCACTGACGTCGAAGATCAGCGATCCGGTACAGATTCTCGCAAACGGACAGGTAATCGGGCAGGGGAAGGTCGTAGTCATTGAAAGCGATCCACCCACCTTCGGCGTCAGACTGGAAAACGTGATCGATGTCCTGTGATAGCCGGAAAATTCGATGAACATGAACCATGGTGACAATCAGCATCGCCTGAACGGGCCGCAGAAGGCTGCCGCATTGTTGCTCGCAATGGGCAAGGAAAACGCACGCAAGGTAAGCGAGCATTTCAGTTCCGACGAGATGCGGTTGCTGGTCGATGCGGCGAAGAAACTCCCAGGGCTTTCCGTTCACGATGTTTCATCGTTGCTGGACGAGTTCGAGCAGAACTTTGAAAGAAGCGGCATTTCGGTGGGAGCCAGCGATTTCGAAAGCCTGTTTACCCCACGCAAGAACGATGGCGAGGAGCAAGGCAGCGCCGGTGAGGAGCGGATCGTGATCGATGTGGCCACCGCGCTGAAATTCTTCGAGGGCGAACCGGCAATGATGAGCGCGGTGCTCATTTCCGAACTGGATGACGAGGTAGCTGCCCAGGCTCTCAAGGAGCTTGAGCCGGAGAAGCGAAGCGAAATCATGAACGCGTTCCTCATTCGGCGTCAGTTGGATCCCGAACTGGAAGCGGCACTCAAGGCAAGCATCCTGGATGTTGTCGCCGCTGATGCCGGGGCGGGCGAGACAAGCGAGCAAATCGAAAAGACGGTGTCTGTCATTACCTTCATGGACGAGGATGATGGCGAAGCGCTCCTTGCGGCTATTGAAGCCCAGGATCCGCAGACGGCTGCGGCCATCCGGCGTTCGATATTCCGGTTTGCCGACATTGCTCTTCTCGACAGTAAGGCCATCGCCAAGGTGGTCGACAAACTGGAGACAGACGATATCACGGCAGCACTCAGCGGAGCAGATGCCGCAATTCTGGAGGCAATCATGACGCCGCTCAGCCAGAGGAACCGGAAGATCGTCGAGTCTGAACTCGCACGCGGCGGTATCTCCGCGGAGAAGACCGATGTTGCACGCCGCAAGATCGCGGGCATTGTCATTGGCCTTGCAAAGGATGGCGTACTGGCCCTCCCAAGCAAGTGACTTCAGAGCGAATAGGCGAAGATGTCCGACGGCGAAGACAAAAGTGAAGACCCCTCAGAGAAACGCCTGAGGGAAACGCTTGAGAAGGGACAGGTTCCGTTTTCGCGCGAAATCACGGCCCTTGCTTCCGTAACAGCGATCCTGGCCGTCTTCATGCTGCTGTTGCCTTCATTCGTTGTGGACCTGACACGCGTATTGCAATCGGTCTTCGCCAATCTGCGCGAGTGGCCGCTGGATACGCCATCTGATGCGCAACACCTGCTAAAGCTGGTGTTCTTTGCAGTAATCCTTGGTCTTGCTCCAGTGATTCTGCCGCTGATGCTCGCAGGACTGCTTTCGTCGCTCGCGCAAAACCAGCCACGTTTTGTTCTGTCCCGCATCGCCCCTAACTTTTCGAAAATCTCGCCCGCCAACGGTGCCAAGCGCCTGTTCGGAAAGCAGGCGCTGGTGGAACTCGCCAAATCGCTCGTAAAGTTCGGTGCGGCAGCGATCATTTCGGCTATCGTCGTCGCCAAGTGGAAGGATGTGGTGCTGGGTCTGCACCAGAAGGCCATTATCGGTATTCCCGCTATAATCTCCGAAATATCCATCAACGTGCTCGCTACGCTGATCGTATTCGTTCTGATACTGGCCGTTGCCGACTTCTTCTACGAGAAGAACAAATGGTTCGATGACATTCGAATGACCAAGCAGGAGGTCAAGGAAGAGCACAAGCAGTCCGAAGGTGATCCGCACATCAAGCAGAAAACCCGGTCCGTTGCGCGAAGCAGGGCTCGCACAAGGATGATGCAGCAGGTTCCCGAAGCAACCGTCGTTATTGCCAACCCGACGCACTTTGCTGTTGCGCTTCGCTACCAGTTCGGAGAAGACCGCGTGCCGAAAGTTCTAGCAAAAGGGCAGGACCTCCTCGCACTGAAGATCAGGCAGATCGCCGAGGAAAACGGCGTTCGCGTGATCGAGGACAAGCCTCTCGCCCGTGCGCTCTACAAGGCAGTTACAGTAAATGCCGAACTGCCAGTTGAGTTCTATGTTCCGGTTGCGGCAATCATCCGCAACGTGATGGCTGCCGAAAAGAGATTGGCCAACTGATGCCACTTTGCCCGACGGATATCACCGCGAAGCGGGAGAAGATCATTTGCGCCGCCTGCACGGCACTTGCCCGGGAATTCCGGCTGATAGATCCGTTGATATACGCGAACTTCTTCCACTTCGCTCAATCGCAGCAGACCTACGATGAGATCACCGCGATTGTGTCGCGCAATTTTCCGGGTGGTCAGATGATCTTCGGCTGCAGTGGCGACGCCCTGATCTCCTGGGGCGTCGAGCCCGTGGTCGCTGTCGACCTGGAGTTTAGTGCAGCGGATATCTTTCTTTTCTTCCGCCTCATCGTCACCAAGACGACCGAGCGCGTGGAAATGCATCATGTCGCGTTCAGCTTCGAAGGGGCAGGCGAAGCGCCATCAGCAGAGGCCAATACTGAAAGATTGAGATTGGCATTGGAGACCGCGAGGCAACCAGCCTGAAGTGTGACTTCGGTTACACGTTTGTCCATCATCTTCCGCTTTGCCGAACGCTGCAAGTTTCACGCAAGACTGCCCCTCTACCTTTTGGCATGGCCCGGAGTCGCGGTGGTTCGTGCCGCCTGAGTTCCGGGAAAACCGCAATGTGATGCGGCGGGGGCAAGGTGCGGCATGAGTGAAGTTTATCTTGGAAAGCTGTCCCTGTTTCAGGCTGACTGGGCGAGTTACCGGCAGGCAGTGATCTCTGGCAATATCGCGAACGCCAACACGGTGGGCTACAAGGCGGCCGACGTGGTCTCGTTTGAAAGCGCGTTGGCAAAAGCTTCGAATCTCGACGGCAGCACAAAGGCGGGCATAGCCGTAAGGCAGGACGCAGCATGGGATGTATTGCATTCGGGCACTGCGGTTAACCTGGCCAACGAGATGATCAAGGCAGGTGAGACCGTTTCTGCTCTCGATCTCAACACATCGGTCATGAAGTCGTTCCACCGCATGGTGGTTTCGGCATTCGGAAGCTGAGGGAGTTAGCACATGGATCCGCTCAAGGGAGCTATGCAGGTCTCCGGAACCGGCCTCGCACTTCAAAGTCTGCGCATGCGCGTAATCTCGGAAAACATGGCCAATGCCCAGGTTACTCCGAGCAAGCCCGGCGACGATCCTTATCAGCGCAAGTATGTCAGTTTTGCCGCCGTTCTCGACAGGCAGTCCGGTATCACGAGCGTGCGGCTCAACGACATAAACCACGTAAAGGGTGAGTTCAGGCTCATCAATGATCCTGACAATATCGCGGCCGACGAGAACGGAATGGTCAAGATGCCAAAGGTCGACATGTATACCGAGATGGCCGACATGCGCGAAACTATCCGCTCCTATGAGGCGAACCTGAACGCGATCCGCCAGGCGCGTGAGATGATCACCATGGCAATCGGCATGATGAAGGGCTGAAGATGGCGATGAACGTTTCTCCAGTAGTTTTCGGAATAGATACCAAGGGTGCGCTTCAGGAAGTGCTGGCGGCCAGAGACGCGGCATCGTCCGCGACTGCCGCGGGTGCCGGCAGCATCGCTTCCGATATCGGCCAGGTTGGCAAGGATTTCGTCGCAACCCTGGAAAAGGCTGAAGCCACCTCGATCAAGGGCATCAAGGGAGAAGCCACGGCATATGAGGTGGCATCCGCAGTCATGGATGCAGAGCAGGCGCTCAGAATGGCGGTCTCTATCCGCGACAAGGTGGTTTCGGCTTATCTTGAAATCAGCCGGATGCAGATCTGATCGGGCAAAGGCCCAGCAGGAGGTTAAGTATGACTATCAACGCACTTGCTATCGCGGCAACGGGCATGAAAGCCCAGCAGACGAACCTGGACGTGATCGCCAACAACATCGCCAACATCAACACCACGGGTTTCAAGCGCGCACGCGCCGAGTTCACCGATATCATGTACCAGACAATCCAGGCGCAGGGCATCGCACGGCAAGCCGGGCTGGAGATCATCCCCGAAGGCGCGAAGCTCGGCGTGGGCGTCAAGCTTGCAGCGATTCGCGATATTCACCTTCAGGGCGTTCTCAACCAGACTGGAAACGACTTCGACGTGGCGATCAATGGCGAGGGCTATTTTCAGGTCACCGCTGCAGATGGATCCACCCAGTACACTCGCGCCGGTGCCTTGAACCTCAACGAGCAGGGCCAGCTTGTCACGATCGGTGGCAATCTCGTGCAGCCAGGCATTACCGTTCCGGTGGAGGCGACCAAGGTAACGATTTCAGATGAGGGCATTGTCTATGCCTATCTTCCAGGACAAACGGCCCCGCAGCAGCTGGGACAAATCTCTCTTGCCAAGTTCGTGAATGAAACGGGCCTTGAACCGCTTGGCAACAACCTGTTCGGCGAAACCGAGGCATCGGGTACTCCGATCGTCGGTTTGCCGGGAACGGATTCGTTTGGAAAGCTCAGCCAGGGATATCTGGAGGCTTCCAACGTCGATCCGATGCGTGAGATTGCCGACATGATCTCCGCGCAACGCGCCTATGAAATGAACTCGAAGGTCATCCAGGCTGCAGACGATATGAGCAGCGTCGTGACCAAGGGCATCAGGTAACATGTTTTTTCGCGTTATCCGCAGTATCGTGATCGTTCCCATGATGCTCGTGGCTCTGGCTGCGCCATCGCTGGCGGGGCAGGAAAGCGCGCAGCCCGAAACCGCGGACATTCCCGTGCCGACGGGCGTGATCTATCCGGGACAGGTCATTTCTTCCTCGATGCTGAGGCCGCGAACGGTTCCGCTGCGCTATCTGGAGATGGCGGGGGTCTTCGCCGACCGCACAATGCTGGTCGGCATGGTGGCCCGCACGACACTCATGCCGGCCAAGCCGATAGGTCTCAATCAGGTTGTCGAGCCGGACGTGATCAAGGTCAACCAGCCTACACTGATGCGCTATGCCAATGGTGCGCTCACGATAACGGCGGAAGTCCAGCCACTCAATTCGGCAAAGGCGGGTGAGATCGTCCGCGTGAGAACCAGGTTTTCCAAATCGGTCGTCACAGGTGTTGCCCAAAAGGATGGAACGATCCGCGCGGGCTTGCAGTAAGGCGGTGGCATGATGTTCGCAAGTTTCCGCAATGCCGTCTTCAGTGCCGTCCGCGCCTTGCAGGCTGCGGCTGTATTGATCGCTTTCGCGCTTTGTGTACCTGCCCATTCCGAAGTTCGCATCAAGGATGTTGTCAGCATCCAGAGCGAGCGGCCAAACCAGCTGATCGGATATGGCCTCGTCATTGGATTGAATGGTACGGGCGACAGCATGCGCAACGCACCGTTCTCCGATGCGTCCATGCGCTCGATGCTCGATCAGCTTGGTATCGGCATCAGCAGCGGAGACATTCGAACGAAGAATGTTGCTGCGGTTCTGGTTACGGCAAATCTTCCGGCCTATGCCAACAAGGGAACGCGCATCGACGTGAACATCTCGTCGATTGGCGATGCAACTTCATTGCGCGGCGGCACGCTGGTTTTCACACCACTCTATGGCGGTGATGGCGAGATCTATGCCTCGGCGCAGGGCGGATTGATCGTGAGTTCCTTCCAGGCGGAGGGAGATGCAGCCAGTGTAACCTCGAATACGCCCACAGCCGCACGCATTCCAAATGCCGGTATCGTGGAACGCTCGGCCCCAGGCAGTTTCTCCGACGAGAAATTGCTGGTTCTGGCGCTTTCCAATCCCGATTATGAAACGGCGGTCGAAATCGCCGACAGCATTAACGAGTATACGGGTCGCAGTTTCGGAACGAAGCTTGCCAGGGAAGTTGACAACCGCTCGGTTGAAGTCAAGGTTCCGAATGGTACCACGCCAGCACGGTTCTATGCGGCCATCGGTAAACTGCTGGTAACGCCCGACACACCGGCGCGCGTCGTCGTGGATGAGCGAACGGGCACGGTTATCATTGGCGAGGCCGTCAAGGTCTCGAAGGTTGCCATTACGCATGGTGGTCTAACCGTCAGTGTTTCGGAACGGCCCACTGTCTCACAGCCAAATCCCTTCTCGAAGGGGGTTACCGCTGAAGAGCCGCGCACGGACATCTATGCCGGCCAGGACCCCTCCAAACTGAACATCGTCGACGGAACGGACCTAAGGCAACTTGTCAACGGTCTCAACGTAATGGGTGCCGATGCCGCAGCCATCATCGCCATCCTGCAGGCGATGCGGACTGCCGGCGCACTGCAAGCGGAGCTGATTGTACAATGATCTCGCAAATGGTGAAATCATCCCGGCCATTTCTCCTCGTTCTGGCAATGATGCCCTGCGGTGCGGGTACGGCTTTTGCACAACAGGCCGGTTCGGAGGCAGACGTTACAGTGGCACAGGTCCGCTCTGTCGCGGTTCCCGCGCCAGTGCCTGGAGACGTCGGGCCAGTGGATGGTACACCAACCAGTGCGATCATCTCCGAGAGCGAACTGCTTGCCTATTGCATGAACGTCTCCAACGAGACCGAACAATTGCGTGAGCAGATGGTTCGCTCCAGGCTGAACGAGGCCAAGGCAGAGGTCGATGGCAAGCTCGACGAACTGGCTGTGCGCATTGAGGAACTGAAGAGTTGGCTCGAAAAACGCGAGAAATTTCTGGCGCTTGCCAATGAAACTCTCGTCGATGTCTACAAGCAGATGCGTTCCGATGCGGCTGCGTCGCAAATGATGCAGCTAAATCCTCTCCTGTCTGCGGCGATTGTGGCCAAGCTGCCGTCAAAGACGGCAAGCAGCATCATGATGGAAATGAAACCGGAAGCTGCAGCACGGATAACCGAACTGCTGGCAAGCGCCAAGGAATTCGAAGGGTCAAGCAATGTTTCGCAACTTACCCAGTAGGATCTCCGGCCTCTTGCTACTTTTCGTGCTTGGTGGCTGCAACACTGCATTTCACGACATGGGCACACCGCCACCGATGAGTGAGCCGGCCTACGACATGTCGATGCAGCAGATTCTCATCGATCCCGAGCCGCAGGTCATCAAGGCAAGCCATCGAAGGGAAATGGAAGACAATGGCATTTGGAACAAGACTGATGCCATTCTGTTTCGTGATACGCGTGCCTACCAGGTCGGTGATATCCTGACTGTCCGCATTTACATCAACGACAGTGCCAAGCTCAACAACCGGTCCGCTGTCGACACCAAGGCCAATGGTTCTCTTGGCGTCGACCTTTCGGGAACCGTGGCAGGACACGGCGTCTCGGAAACGGCCCTTGGCGGCAATCTTGACGCGACAACTGAGGCGCAAAAAGGCGGCACGGTGAACCGCGCCGAGCGCATCCAGTTGCAGATCGCTGCAGCCGTGGTGGAAGCAGCGCCCAATGGCAATCTCCTCATCCGCGGAACTCAGGAGGTCAGGGTCAACCACGAGATGCGTGTGCTGACGGTAACCGGTGTCGTCCGGTCTCAGGATATTTCGCCTGACAACTCGATTCCCTACGAGAAGATCGCCGAAGCGCGAATCTCCTACGGTGGCAGCAACACGCGCGCCTATGGTTCCTACACGCCCCAGCCGTTTCTGGCTGGCATGACGCGGAGCAGGCCAAGGTGGTAGACGCAACTCAGGATAATCCGCTGCTCGCGCAGGAAGAGCCGAAGAAGAGCTCCATCGTGGTCATGCTCGCTGCCGTGGCCGGGCTTTCCGTGGCTGCAATCGGGGTCGGATATCTCGTGGGCGGGATGATCCGCGCCCAGAGTACGGTTGATGGTTCCCAGGTGGATGCCGGCGCTGCAGCCCAAAAGGAAGCCAAGGCTGCCGGACATGGTGAGGCGAGTGGCGCAGGCGATCATGCTGGCGGAGATCACGGTGACAGTGGTGGAGCCGGAGCGACCATAATCATGGAACCGATTATCGTAACTCTGCCAAAGAGCAACAATTCCTGGCTGCGGCTGGAGACGGCGGTGGTGACGGGCGAAGGCAAGCCGTCACTGAGCGAAGCCTCCAAAGCACTGATTCTGTCACAGATTTCGGCCTATCTTCGCACGACCGACATGGGTCAGGTGTATGGCCCCAGCGGTTATCTGCATCTGCATGAGGACATACTCGACATCGCAAGGCGGGTCACTGACGGAGCGGTTTCCGAGGTGCTCATTCTCAGTCTCGTGGCGGAGTAGGCGATGACGCCTTTCGCGAAGAACTTGCTGGCGCTGGCCGTTGCTGCTGCGTTGGTGCTGGTGCCTGCAAGTGCTTTTGCACAGCAGAGCGATATCCTGCGCGAACTCCTTCCGGACGGTTCGGCCACGTTTTCTGGCAGGATCGTGCAGGGCATCATTCTGCTTACCGTGTTGTCTATGGCGCCCGGCCTGCTGGTCACGGTTACCTGCTTCACGCGTTTCGTCATCGCATTTTCGTTTCTCAGAAGCGGTCTCGGCCTGCAATCCACGCCCTCGAACCTGATCGTGATCTCGCTGTCCCTGTTCATGACCTACTTCGTCATGGAACCGGTTTTCCAGAAATCGTGGAACGAGGGCATCATGCCGCTGGTCGAAAACCAGATCGAGCAGGACGTGGCCTATGAGCGAATCGTCACGCCGCTCAAGGCGTTCATGGTTGCCAATGTGAGGCCGACCGAGGTGGCTCTGTTTGAGAACTTCCGGACAGGTAATCTGGAACAGGGCGATGCCCAGGACGGCAATCAGGAACAGCCGGTGCCGCAACTTCCGCAAGCGGAGGCGCAAGATACCAGGCTCGCGGAAACAGTCGAACTGGGCACCCTCGTGCCCGCATTCCTTCTTTCTGAATTGAGGCGCGGATTCGAGATCGGCTTCCTGATCCTTCTGCCGTTCCTGGTCATTGATCTGGTCGTGGCAACCGTCACCATGTCAATGGGTATGATGATGCTGCCTCCCACGGTGGTTGCTCTGCCGTTCAAGGTCCTCTTCTTTGTCCTGATCGATGGCTGGAACCTGCTCGTTGGCGAATTGCTCAAGTCCGTCAACTTCGTCCTCTAGTTTTTCGGGACAAAAAGCCCGGCGCGGGCTTCTCCGTTAATCATTCTTTATTGTTTGCTTTGTACTGTCCGGCTTGTACCTCCGCGCATCGGGCCGTTTTGGCCTGCGACATGATGACTATGCGCGTGTGAGCCGGTAAGACCGGAATGTCCCAATTGCGGTTACGTGAAGGGACGGGCCTCCATGACCAGTATCAATACAAATATAGCAGCGATGACCGCTCTGAAGTCACTTCAGATGACGAATGCATCGCTTGAAAAAACTCAAAATGCGATTTCGACCGGCTACAGCGTCTCCAATTCCAAGGACAATGCCGCCTATTGGTCGATCGCCACGACAATGCGCTCGGACAACAAGGCACTCGGCACCGTTCAGGATGCACTGGGTCTTGGTGCCGCGAAGCTGGACACCGCCTATACCGGCATGAATGCCGCTATCGACGTTGTCGACGAGATCAAGACCAAGCTGGTTGCAGCCCGCGAGCCGGGCGTTGACCGTACGAAGGTCCAGTCGGAAATCACCGAGCTTCAGAATCAGCTGACCTCGATTGCCACCTCTGCCTCCTTCTCTGGCGAAAACTGGCTCAACCAGGACAGTGGCGCAACCGGCTACAGTGCAACCAAGAGCATCGTTGCATCGTTCACACGTGCTTCGGACGGTTCAGTTTCGGTCGGCACAATCTCGGTCAGCATCCAGAGCTCGAAACTGTTCGACGCCAAGGCCAATGCTGCCTCCGGCGGTATTGCTACTGGCGGCGTCGGCATTCTCGATGCAAACCGCTCCACCACGGACGGTTCGGTCAATGCCGACCAGACAGCAGCCACCTTTACCGTTGCATCACTCAGCATCTCTTCGCTGACCGATTCAACGGCTGACCTCGCCACGCTCGACGCCTACATCAAGGGTGCCGATGCTGCGCTGAAAGAAATGACCACTGCGGCTTCCAACCTCGGTTCCGCGCAGAAACGCGTCGAACTGCAGTCCACCTTCGTTGGCAACCTCATGGATGCAATCGATCGCGGCGTAGGCCAGCTCGTCGATGCCGACATGAGCGAGGAATCGACCAAGCTCCAGGCACTGCAGACGCAGCAGCAGCTTGGCATTCAGGCGCTATCCATCGCCAACTCCTCCAGCCAGAACGTGCTGTCACTGTTCCGTTAATGACGGACAATAGGGCGGGGCGGTTCAGCCCCGTCCGGTTGAATTCAAGGCCGGTCATCACTGACACGAAACGGCCAGTCCGGGCATGATGCCTGCTGATATTCTCCGCGATTGCGGCATGTTCCCGATGTATTGATGGTTATGGGAAGACAAAAATGACCAGTATCAACACCAATGTTGCAGCGATGACCGCTCTGAAGTCGCTTCAGATGACGAATGCTTCGCTTGAAAAAACACAGAACGCAATCTCGACCGGCTACAGCGTCTCCAATTCCAAGGACAACGCCGCCTACTGGTCGATTGCAACGACCATGCGTTCGGACAACAAGGCACTTGGCACCGTTCAGGATGCGCTTGGGCTTGGTTCGGCGAAACTCGACACTGCATACACCGGCATGAACGCCGCCATCGACGTCGTCGACGAGATCAAGACCAAACTGGTTGCAGCACGCGAGCCGGGTGTCGACCGTTCGAAAATCCAGTCGGAAATTTCCGAACTGCAGAACCAGCTGACTTCAATTGCTGACTCTGCTTCCTTCTCGGGTGAGAACTGGCTGAAGTTCGACGAGGGAACGATCGGGTCCACGAAGACCCTTGTCGCTTCCTTTAACCGTTCGGCCGCCGGTGCGGTTTCCGTCGGCACAATCTCGATCAACATCGGCAACATCAAGCTGTTCGACAACAACTCAACACCTGCCAAGGACGGTCTTCTCGATACCGAGTTCACGACGACTGCTTCGGGCGGTGGTGGTAGCGCCATCACCACAACGGTTGCAACGCTCAGCATTTCCGCAGCGACCGTGACCAATGTCGATATCGACGACATGATCTCGCAGGTCGATACCGCTCTGAAAAACATGACAACAGCCGCTTCGAACATCGGTTCGGCGCAGAAGCGTGTGGATCTTCAGAACGACTTCGTCGGCAATCTGATGGATGCAATTGACCGCGGTATCGGGCAGCTGGTCGATGCGGACATGAGCGAGGAATCTACCAAGCTCCAGGCGCTTCAGACACAGCAGCAGCTTGGCATCCAGGCGTTGTCAATCGCCAACTCCTCCAGCCAGAACATCCTCTCGCTGTTCCGGTAGGAAAGCATAAACCAAACGGGGCGATTTTCGCCCCGTTTTTCTTTTCTTTAATTTCATTCGGCTAGGCTGATCGAGACATTTGAGGGCATGAAGCCCAGAAGTAATAGGCCGGCAAGCCGGAATGTTCCCAACTAGTATCGTTTATGGGAAACTGAAATGACCAGTATCAATACCAACACCGCTGCAATGACGGCTCTGAAGTCGCTTCAGATGACCAATGCCGCACTGGACCGGACGCAAAGCGCGATTTCGACGGGCTACAGTGTTTCTTCCGCTAAAGACAATGCTGCCTACTGGTCGATCGCGACAACAATGCGATCGGACAACAAGGCACTTGGCACAGTCCAGGATGCTCTGGGCCTAGGTGCTGCCAAGCTCGACACCGCCTATACCGGCATGAATGCCGCGATTGATGTCGTCGACGAGATCAAGTCGAAACTGGTTGCGGCGCGCGAACCAGGCGTCGACCGTTCCAAGATCCAGGCCGAGGTGAAGGAGCTGCAGAACCAGCTCAACTCGATTTCGGAATCGGCAACCTTCTCGGGCGAGAACTGGCTGAAATTCGACGATGCTGTTGCAACTGCATCAGAAAAGCTGGTTGCCTCGTTCAACCGCTCCTCCACGGGTGCCGTCTCGGTAAGCACGATCACGATTGATACCGGCAAGGTCAAGCTGCTCGATTCCAGCACCGACAAGGACGGCATTCTCGACAAGGAATTCACCACCACCGGCGCAGGTGCGGTGACGACGAGCGTCTTCAAGCTCGATATCACTGCCGCAAATGTCGACACGACCGACATCGACAACATGATCACCAATGTCGATACGGCATTGAAGAGCATGACGACCGCGGCATCGAACCTCGGTTCGGCCCAGAAACGTGTTGATCTTCAATCCGATTTCGTCGGCAATCTGATGGATGCAATTGACCGCGGCATCGGACAGCTGGTCGATGCGGATATGAGCGAAGAGTCCACGAAGCTCCAGGCGCTCCAGACACAGCAACAGCTGGGCATTCAGGCGCTTTCGATTGCAAACTCCGCGAGCCAGAACGTCCTGGCCCTGTTCCGCTAGAACAATTTCGATTTTGACGGAATCGGCGAAATCGAAATGCATGAATGAGTTGAGCTATTGCTGAGAGCAGTCGTTTCGACCTGAAGGTGAAACGATCCCAGAGCAAATTTCCTCCTGAAATTGAAGGCCGCCTCCATTGGGGGTGGCCTTTTTCCATTTTCACGCAAGGTTCGCGGGTTAGGAAATCATGACCTGAAAAGTTTCTTGATGCGATTCCTGCGGGAGCCGCCTGCTTTTCGCAACCAAAGCGAGGTGGAAACATGTCGAGCAGTATTAACACGAACCCTTCGGCGATGACGGCGCTGCAATCGCTGAACGCAACAAACAAGCGGCTGGAGATGACGCAGAATGCGATTTCCACCGGATATCGGGTAAGTACTGCGAGGGACAATGCGGCCTACTGGTCGATTGCAACAACCATGCGGTCGGATCACAAGGCGCTTTCCACGGTGCAGGATGCTCTGGGGCTCGGCGGCGCAACCATCGACATCATGTACACGGCAGTCTCCGAAAGCATCAAGGTGATGGACGAGATCAAGTCGAAACTGGTTGCAGCACGCGAACCAGGTGTCGACAGGACAAAGATCCAGTCGGAAATCAAGGAATTGCAGAACCAGCTAGGGGGCAACGCGGACTCTGCTTCCTTCTCAGGGGAAAACTGGCTTTCCGTTGATTCAGCAGATCCCGGCTACAATACCACCAAGGAAGTCGTATCCTCCTTCCAGAGGGACCTTTCGGGCGTATCTGTCAGCACCATTACCATCGATGTTTCGCAAATGAAGCTTTATGATGCCAACGACCAGTCCGGCCTGATCGACAAGGACCGGAACTATTCCTTCCTTTCATCTGACGGCGTGACAACGGTCACTGGAACAATCACGATTGCGACGCTCGACATCTCTGCACTAACCTATTCGGACGATGATGTTACCAAGCTCGACAACATGATCTCCGAAGTGGACAGCGCAATGCTGGAGATGACCACCACGGCCACCAGCCTGGGTTCCGTGCAGTCGCGCATCGAAATGCAGCAGGACTTTGTGAAGAACCTCATGGACGCGATCGAGCGCGGCGTTGGCCAACTGGTTGATGCCGACATGAGTGAGGAATCAACCCGCCTTCAGGCGCTTCAGGTCCAGCAGCAACTGGGCATTCAGTCGCTCTCCATCGCGAATTCGAACAGCCAGAACATATTGTCACTGTTCAAGTAAGCCATCCTCCTCCCGGCAAGCTTGAAGCGTCCGCTCCGCGGGCGCTTTTTTTTCGGGAATGACAAAAATCCGCCATGCCGCAACCTTCGGACAAGGTAGCTGGTGGAAGTTCGCCATACCGGAGGGACCATGAACATCCAGGCGCGCCTCACCACTATTCTCAATACCTTCAATGGCCTCGACAATCGCAAGAAGATTGCGATCGTGCTCGGGATATTGGTGACTATCGTTGCAGCGATATCGATCAGTGCCGTCATCAATAAGCCGACGACTCAGCCCCTCTACACCAACCTGAGCCGCGAAGACGTCAACGCGATGAGCCGTGTTCTGTCGGAAAACAACATATCCTTCACGGAAACCACGGATGGCAGCGGTTTGAGCGTCGCTCCTGAGATAGTGGCGCAGGCACGCATGATACTGGCCGAGCAAGGCCTTCCCTCCAGCCAGGAAGCCGGATACGAGCTTTTCGACCGCATGAATACCATTGGGCTGACGTCTTTCATGCAGGACATCACGAACAAGAGGGCCATCGAAGGCGAACTTGGCCGTACAATTCAGATGATCAGCGGCGTCAATTCGGCCCGTGTCCACATCGTGATGCCGGAAAAGAACGTCTACCGGCGTGCGCTGGCAGGTAAGCCTACGGCTTCTGTTGTACTCAAGACCCATGGAAAACTTGCCGAACGCTCCATCTATGCCATCCGGCACATGGTTGCGGCGGCCGTTCCGAGCCTGGAAGTGGACGAGGTGACGATCGTCGATGCCACAGGCATCCTGCTTACGACCGCCGAAATTTCGGGCAGCAACAAGCTTGTCGAACTCGAACGTGATTTCGAGAACGAATCAATTGCCAAAATTTCCAGCGCACTTGGAGCGCATCTGGGGTTCGAGAACTTCCGCGTCACGGTTACCGCCAAGCTCAATGGCGACGTCAAACGCATGGCTGAAACCGTCTATGACCCTGAATCCAAGGTCGAGCGTTCCACACAGATCGTGCGGGAAGCGGGTTCGAGCCAGAACAAGGAATCGTCGCAGCCGACGACGGTCGACCAAACGCTGCCAGCAGAGAACGCAAACACTGGCGTAGCGAACGGGCAGTCCTCACTGGAAAACAATGAGCGGCGCGAGGAAAGTACGCAATACGAAATCAACAAGAAGGAAATCCAGGTGGTTTCCGACGGTTACACGGTAGAGAAGGTGGCGGTAGCGCTGGTGGTCAACAAGGACCGCATAGCAGAGATACTGGGCCCAGGCGCGACCCAGCAGGACATTGATACCAAGCTTGCCGACCTTGAAGCAATTGCACGCTCTGCTCTTTCCCTTTCCGATGTCCGGGGCGACTCGATCAAGGTCAGCATGGTTCAATTCATGCCTGTGACGGATGACAATGCGGAGCCGCAGGGATTCTCGTTCGGCGAACTGGTGGCGCAGCATTCGAGCGCGCTCATCAATGCACTTGGCCTCATCGTAGCTTCGCTTCTGTTTGCCTTCCTCGGCATCCGGCCGCTGCTGGCCTTCCTGAACAAGGGCAATGTGCAGCAGCAGGACGCCCTGCCGTCTCTGTCCGGGGGAGGGGACTTTGGAGGACTTCCGTCGTTGGGTGACAGGGTTCCGGACGCCATCGGTGATTTCAACAGCGGTCTTCCGGCGGGTCTTGGTTCTGACTCCTCGGTGGGCGGTTTGCCCGGTGCTTCCTACAGCAGCAACCAGGGCTCGTTTGGCGCGATTTCCCGGCAGGAAGAAGAGTTGAGGGACAGGCTTGAGGAGTACGTCTCTGAGGGTGAGCAGCGCGCCGCCATGGCGATACGCCTGTGGCTCAAACAAGGCGAGAAACTGGCCGGTAGCGGAGCCTGAACCCTGCCGCTGAAAGCCAGAATAAGAATGCCGGCAAGCTATTGAACCAGAGGGGCGAAGTGATCCCGGAACGGAAGCAGGATCGTGATGGTCCTGTCGCAAGGAGGCCAAAGTGAATAACGAAAAAGGCGCCCACGAGCACGGCGAGATCATCATCGTCCGCCGGGGACATGACGATCATGATGATCATCATGGCGGCGTGTGGAAGATCGCCTTTGCCGACTTCATGACAGCCATGATGGCGTTCTTCCTTGTCATGTGGCTCATCAATGCCGCCAACGAGGAAACGAAGAAGTCAGTTGCCAGCTACTTCAATCCTGTCAAACTCATGGACACCACGACGAACCCGCGCGGTGTAAAGAACCCCAAATATGGTGATGTCACTCCCGAGGACGAGGTGCCATCCGAGTCGGAATCCACGACGGTCACCTCCGAAAACAAGGTCGCAGTCGCGAAAGACATTGAGAAGTCTGCAGGTTTCTCGGAACAGGCGCTTTTTGTCGATCCACTTGCCTTGATCTCGGAGATTGCAGGCGGCGTCGGAGAGGATCTCTCGAAGCAGAATGTGGTAGAGGAAGGCAAGAGTGCAGGATCGGACAGCAAGGGTCTGAGTGGTGGGAGCTCCTTCCAGGATCCCTTCGATCCCAGCGCGTGGAACCTCAAATACGGAACGTCCGACAATGTGGGCTAGGAAGGCGCGACACAGCCATTCCCGGAAGACAAGCTCGCAGCGAAACGGGATGCGTCGCCTGCGACTAAAGACAAGCCCCAATCGGTGGAAACAACCACTGCCGAGGGACAGCCGGAAGCCGTTGTGAAGGCGGAGCCTCAACCAACGAAAGAGGAAACACTCGCCGAAAAGATAAACCGCGCTCTTGCCGCACCGGCCGATGGCCAGAAGCTGAACTTCGAGGTCCAGGATGTGGCGGACGGTGGCGTCAAGGTATCTATCATGGAAGATGCCAAGACAGCCATGTTCGAGATCGGTTCGGCCCGGCCATCGCGTGCAATGGTACTGGCGATGCAGCGTATTGCTGCGACCATTCTTGAGACCGACAAGAAGGTTACCGTACAGGGGCACACGGATGGAAGGCCCTTCAAGTCGGACACCTATGACAACTGGCGGCTTTCAACTGCTCGTGCGCACATGGCGATGTACATGCTTGAAAGCGGCGGATTGACGGAGGATCGTTTCAAGCGCGTCGAGGGTTATGCGGACCGGCAATTGAAGTTCCCCGACGAACCCTTTGCGGCGGGTAACCGGCGCATCGAAATCATCCTCTCGGACGGCTGACGGCCGGGACGGGCAGCAGCCATGAACACGGTCTTCAGGCTCATAGCATTGACGGCGATTGCGGGAGCGGCGCAGTTGGGCTCGCCATCGGGCATCTCTGCGTCGGAACCGAAGACGGATCATGCATCCGTAGATGCCGCAAACTCGCACGAAGCGGCTAAGCCTGCCCATTCAGGCGGCGATGCTACCGGTCATGGAAGCACCGATGCCGACGCCGCCAGTGGCGGCGAAGCTCATACGGTCCAGCGGGAACTTTCCTATGCAAGTTTGCCGCAGGGCGACGATCAGCCCTGGAAGCTGGTGCGAAATCTGCAACGTCTCCAGGACGGGATTGCGGGTGGTGAAACAAGCAAGGTCGATGAGTACCGCTTCGAGATCAACCGGGTTGGCCGCATTCTGTCCAATGCCGGTTCGCAGGTATGGCAGGTGCAACGAAATCTCGACGCTGCGGCGATGCTGCTCATGTTCGGAGGCGATGTCGAAGTGGGCAGGAGGGCGCTTCATGACACGCAACTGGGCGAGATGGACAAGGCCCCGTTGCAGGCCGCCGTCGACTACCGGCAAAGCAACTTCAGAGATGCTTCGAAGTATTTTGCCCATCTGAATTTGGAGACCCTGCCGCCTTCGATGCGCGCTCAGTTCGCATTCATCGCTGGTGTGGTGTACGGCAACTCGGATGCTAAATCTGCGGAGAAGCAATTTGACAATGCTGCGTTGCTTGCGCCTGGCACGCTCGTGGAAGAGGCGTCCTTGCGACGTCTCATGGCGATTGCCGGCCTCAACCACGATGCCGAAAAGCTTGGCAAAATCGCGCGCCAGTATACCGATCGCTTTGCCAATTCGCCCTACTATGGCGATTTCGTACGAAACTTCTATCTCGCGGCGATTGCAATGCCCGAGTCGGAATTCGATAAGGTTGAAGAGAAGCTACAGTTTGTGATCGACAGGCTGCCGGACGAGAAGCGGCTGGAGATCATGACCGTGATAGCTGAAAAGGCGGTGGGCTTTGGCCGGCTCAAGCTTGCAATGTGGGCTGCTGGCGGTGCATTGCCGCTGGCACGGGACAACAGTGCGCGCCAGCAACGCCTGCGGCTCTATCTGGCTGCCGCAAAGCTTCCGACCGTCGAAACGTTCGATGAGGGGCGGGCATTGCTCGATACAATCCAGCGCGACCGTCTGAACCAGGATCACAGACAGTTGTTCGACGCACTGACCTATCTCGTAAAAGGCGTGATAGCTCCCCCGGCGGCATCGCCTGGGGCGCTTTCCGGAGTGGATGCCGCGCCTGAAAGTGCGGCCTATGCTCCGCGCGAAGCATCCGGCGAAAGCGTGCCGCAAGGTTCGCAGAATACACCCGATCCTGCGGACTATCCCGAGATGGCTCGCGACACCTTGCAGAAGCGCGACGCGCTTCTTTCCGAAATCGACAAGCTGGACCAGAATTGATGAAACTCGACAGTCTCGATGCCGGCGTACTTCCGGTCGCGGTCGATCGCAAGGGATCAAGACCGGACAATGATGAGGTTTTCAGTTTCGGAAAGCTAATATCAGCCGGTGAAAAAACGCCCTCGAAGGCGGATTCCATGGAAGAATCCGACGCTGAAACGCCCGGCACAGCGTTTCATTTCCATTCCAGCCTGAAACTCAAGTTTCATCACAAAGGGCATGACGAAGCACTGTCTGCGAACGTTGAAGTCT
>ERZ795053.2724-NODE-2724-length-20888-cov-6.030720_pt1 | contig 20888 bp, 23 predicted proteins | sample MGYA00375137_ERZ795053 | MGnify/ENA primary metagenome ERZ795053 (study PRJEB30182, sample SAMN05720284) | activated sludge metagenome | isolation source: Anaerobic digester | place: Hong Kong | collected 2014-12-17 ...
GGCCCGTCTTCCCCGCGCACGCGGGGATCAACCGCTCCGCTCTGTCTGCGTAGGGCTCTGGATCGAGTCTCCCCAGCGCACGCGGGGATCAACCGGGCGCGCCGTCTCGCCTCGCCCCGTCGTCCCTGTCTCCCCCGCGCACGCGGGGATCAACCGCCGGACACCAACCAGTGGACGCCATCTTGCGCGTCTCCCCCGCGCACGCGGGGTTCAACCGATGTCATTTACGAGATACGCAAGGACCGCCCAGTCTCCCCGCCCACGCGGGGATCAACCGCGGGCTTTCGACTCCACGTTCGGCGTTCATGAGTCTTCCCCGCTCACGCGGGGATCAACCGGGTCTCATGCCCGGCTGGCAAGCGATCAAGGCGTCTCCCCCGCGCACGCGGGGATCAACCGACCCTCGTCGCCGAGGTTCTGCTCCATGCCCTGTCTCCCCCGCGCACGCGGGGATCATCCACACCGCGTCACTTTCGCCTCTGGCGAAGGGACGGCTGCCGCCACCCCGAAAAGGAACATCTCGATGATGATCACCAACATCGCCAATCCCGCCTTCGGCAGCATCGACATCAACGCCATGCCGGCGATGCCGTGGGGCTGCTTCACCAAGAGCGGCGCAATCGCCGCGCGCTGCCCCACCCGCAAGAAGGCGACCGAATTCGCCAGGCGCTTCGGCTACACGGTCGGCAAGATCGCCTGATCGCGCCGCCGCCCGCCCTATCCGAAACCGGAGCCCGACGCCGATGCCGCGTTTTCTCGTCGCCCACACCAAGACGAGCAGGGGCTCGCCCGCAAGCGGTCCGACCTTCGAGATCGTCGCGGCGCGCGACGATCTCGCCGCCCTCAAAAACGTCGTACTGCGCCTCACCGGCGGCCGGGTTCCCCGCTACAACCCAGCCGAACACGCGTGCTTCGGCAGCGCCCGGACCTACGTCCGCGAGATGCTCGAAGAAATCGCCGAGGCCAATGCGCTCGCAGTTCGCGTCGAGCGCATTAGCGCTCCCTTCGCAAACGCCACCGCCGCCGAGGCCGCCTGATCCACGGAGTTTTCCATGTCGCTCATCGACTGGATGATCGCAACCTACGGCCTCGACGCCGTCCAGAACTGGACGGACGACGGCAATTGCACCGTCGCAGATTCCGACGGGCTCGACGACGCCTGAGATCGCCACCCAGCCCTCCCGAAAGGACCACGCCATGCCGGCCGTCGCCACGAAGCCCTGCTGCCAGACCAACGCCCGCTTCTGGATCTCGCACCGCGGCAGCCCGGTGAAAATCACACTGGCGCCCGGCGGCTCGGTTTCGCACAGCTACACCGCGCCGACCGACGAAGGCTACCAGCACACGGCCGAAGCCTTCGAATATGACGGCGAACGCCTGACCCTTGACTGGTACAGCGACGGCCGCGACTGCGACGGCCGGCTCACCCGCTCGGGCGTCTCCTGGACAACCCCGGCGCAAGCTCGCGCCTACCTCGACGCCGACGGCATCGCCTGGCCCATGTGGCAGCACGGCCGCAGCAGCCAGCGCGACTACAGCGCCGAAGCGATGGGCTACTAGGCCGCTACAGGCGCCGGCCCCACTACTCGCTTTTCGTCGCAATCTGCGGCGGCAGGACACCACCGGCCTTACAGAACAATCCGGCGAAAATATCCCGCCGAGCGCAAACGGCAGGCTTGCGCGAGGCGGCGGCCACCAGGCCGCTTTCAGCCTCAGATGCTCTTCCTGAAGTCTGGACCTGCCGGTCCCCGAAAAGGAAGCTGCCAATGAAGACGTTCACGATCTGGTACATGCGCCCGCACTGGTTCGCCGACGGCATCTTCGGCGCCGCCCCGGACATCGCCGCGCTCGAGCGCACACACGTTCGCCTGAAAACCCTCACCATGCCGGCGACCGCGACCCTCGACGACGTGCACGCCGCCATGCAGGGCGAAAACTGGTCGCCCAACGGCGAAGCGCGCGAACTCATCGCCTCGGTCGACCTCACGCACACGTCGATGTCGACCGGCGACGTGATCGTCGACAACGCCGGCATCGCCCACCTGGTCGAAAGCCTCGGCTTCAAGAGCCTCGGGCCGGTTCCCGCATGACGTAGACGCGAACGCCAAGGCCATAGGCCCAACGCCATGCCCCTCACGACGAAGGGGGCGGTCTCGATGAGACCGCCCCCTTTTTCATGCTCGATTCACGAGCCCCGAAAGAGCTGCCGCCTCAGGCGGGGCCAACTCCGGCTGCACGCAACGCGGCGGTCGAGCGCGAAATCCAGGCGCGCGTCATATCGAAGGCGCGCATCCGCGCGACATCGCCCGAGCCGGCCGCCACCACCTGATCCACATCGCTGCGGCGCAGTGCGCCGATCGACCAGCCTTGGTTGATCAACATCGGGTCGAACGTGTCGAGGGCGACCAATGGAATCCCGTCGCGCTCCGAGACGGCGCATAGCGTCCTGAACGAAGGCATATCCTCGAACTCTTCCTGCAATCCGTTCAGCACAAGCGCGGTGCGTCCCGCGCCGAAACGGCCGCGCGCCTCCTCGAGCTGCGGCAACATGCGGAGCGCGGCTTGCAAGGCATGCTCCTGCGGTCTGGCCACGAGCAGCACGTCCATCGGGCGCGGGACCAGTTCCGTCCCGCAGGTTTCGCGCGCCCAGATCGAAAACAGATCTGCAAACCCGGAACCGAGATCGATAACCGCAGGATCGGCCGCTGCCATTACATCGTCGATCTCATCCATCTGGCCGAGAAGCGTAAGGCCGTTCTCACGGACCGCCATCAACGAAATTTTGACGTCGAGAGCCTCCGGATAGAGCATCGCGATATGCGAGCGACACTCGTCTTCGGTGAAATGCACGCCGGCGAGCTTCGCCGGCGTACCGCCTTCGCGCAGCGCTTCGTACAGAAGCTCCGCGACCAGGGTCGTGCCCTGGCCGCCCGCTGCGCCGCATACGACATATGACCGGCCGCAGCCGGGATGCTGCTTCGTTTCCTCGCTCACGCTCGTCTCTCCTTACGCAGCCGGCGCAAACCCGGCGGCGCGGATCGCCGCGATCGCCTTCTCGACCCACGCCTTGGCGAAATCGAGCTCGCGCCACGCGGCGATCTCGCTCTCGCTCGAGCGCACCTTGTGATATTCCGCGCCGTCCATCTGGCGCAGGCGCGCGATCGAGACGCCGACGTCGGTCGCCTTCATATGGCCCTTCGTCAGGTCGATCGTCGGCAGATTGCGCTCCGCGATGTAGGCGCGCAGCGCCTTCACGTTGGCGTCGTTCTCCTCGAATTTCCCGAAGTGCTGGTTCAGGACGACGCCGACGCGGCCTACGTTCAGGTCTTCGGCCGCCGCCTCGACCTGGCTCAGCATGACGAGGCCGTCGCGGATCGAGGAATCCTGCGCCGTCACGACAACCAGCACATTGAGCGGCCGGCCGCGGATGAACCGCGACGGCTTCGAGACCTCCGCCCACTGCGCGATCGGCGGCCACACATTGGCGCCGATGTCGATCACGACGTTCTTGCGACGCAGAACGTCGACAAAACCGTCCCAGTGCCGGAGACCGGCCATGGAATCGCCCTCGGCCGCCGCCTCGCCGATGTCGGCCGCGACCGCCAGATCGATCGCGCCCGGATACAGGGCGCCGAGCTTCGAGCGCGTATCGCCGTGCGCCGTATCGACGGAGGCGAGCGTCGCCTGCACGCCGGCGTCGCTCAGCGCCTCGGCCAGCAGCTGCGTCACCAGCGTCTTGCCCTGGCCGCCGGTGCGGTTGCCGACGAGGCAGGACCAGCTTTCGTTGGCGTTCGACACTTTGATCGCCGCCGCCTCGTCGCCATAGGTGTGCTGCTCGCCGCTCGCTGTTCCATCCGTCATGTCAGTCGTTCCTTCCAATGCTCTCCTGAGGCGACCACGGATTTTCCGCTTCTTGATCCGCAAATCCGTCGCTCCGTTTGACCGCCGAGAGGCTAGACCACATCATCGGCGCCTTCAACCAACAGCCGAAACTCCGTGACGGAAAAACGAGAGGCATGAACTATTCCAGCCCGTCTCCCGCAGGCCGCCTCGAGCGCCATCCGCTCATCCTGCAGGCGATCGCCGATTTCCGGCCGCGCGCAGGCGCGGCCGGCATCACGACGCTGCGGCTCAAATCATCAGGATTGATCCGCGTCGCCGACGCCGGCGAGAACCGCTTCACGACGCAGGAGGAAATGCCGCGTTGGCTGCGCCTGCGCATGCGCCTTGCTGAAAACGCCCGGCAGACCAATGGCATACCCGGCATATTTCTCGTCGAGCACCTGGCGTTCTGGCGCAAAAAGCGCGAAACCTGGCGGCGCGCCGCTCCGCTCTACATCACCCCCGTCCGCTTCGATGGCGCCGAGCGCTCATTCACGATCTGCGGATCGCGTGAGCCCAACGCCGAATTTTCCGCGCTCAGGGCCACCGGCCAGGCCGTCATAGAACACGAGGATCCGGCATTCCGGGCCATCCTGCTCCAAGCCGCGGACCTTCGCGGAAAAATGCGGATCGTCAATCCGACCGACAATCCCGCCCTGCTGCACGCGCCGGCCGTCCTGCGGCTTCTCGACGCCTCCCGGTCCAGCGCGCCGCCTTTTCCAGACCGGTCGGCAGACCTCAAGGCGCAGCGGCGCACGCCGCTCGACGAAGACCAAGAGGCCGCATACGCGCTCGCGCTCACCGGCGCCGACATGATCGTTCTCGGTCCGCCGGGAACCGGCAAGTCCGAGACAATCGCCGAGATCGCGCGCGCAGCGCTCGAAGCCGGCCGACGCGTCATGATCGCCTCGAGCGTCGCAAGCGCGCTCACCGTCGCTCGAACCCGGCTCACAGCGACCGGCCACGACAAAAAGTTCGAAGATGCCCTCGCCATCGAGACGCCGGACACATTTCCGGTTCGCCCGCGCGACGAGCCGTGCTTCGACCTCCTCATTATCGACGAGGCCACGCGCACGACCGTCTCCGAAACGCTGATGCTGGCCTCCAAAGGACGCCAGATCATCGTTTGCGGCGACCCGCGCCAGCTCGGAACGCCGGACGACCGCCCAAATCTCTTCGCCCATGCCGTCTCGCTCGGATTTCCGAGCGTCATGCTCAAGAAGCACTACCGCTCCAGGACGTCCGACCTCATTCTCTTCTCGAACACGGCTGCCTACGGCATGGATCTGCGCGTCGCGCCGCCCATCGACCTGATGGGCAATCACGGCGTCAAGCTCATCACCTGCGCCGCCGCGACCGCCGAACAGACGCCCACCGGCGTGATCAACACCGCGGAGGCCGACTATGTCGCCTCCCGCCTCGCAGAGCTCGTCGCCGCGGGCGACCGCCGCTCCAAGTGCGTCGTCACGACCACGCCTGCTCAAGCGCAGGCGATCCGCGCGGCGATCGACGCACGCGGCCTCACGCATGCCCAATTGAGCCCGAACGGCAACGAGCCGTTCTTCGTGAAGATCATGAACCAGGTCCAGGGCGAAGAACGTGATTTCACGATCGTCTCCCTGGCGTTTGCGCCCAAGGACGCCTTCTCGGACCAAGCCCTCGGCGTCTTCGAAAACGCCAGCGGCGGGCTCGAGCGCCTCAACGTCGCCCTGTCCCGCTCGAGATCGCGCACCGAAGTCGTGGCATCCTTCACAGCTGACGCCCTTCGGTCGGCGATCACCTACGCGACGCGCCCTCTCCAGCTGCTGCTCAACGTCTATTCAGCTGGCCTCACAGGCCTCGGCGCCATGCCGACCATCAAGATCGTTGAAGATGCCGCCCAATACATCCGTCAACGCGGCGACCGCTTCGACAATCTCGGCATCCTTCACGGCTGGGCGCGGCCAAGCGCAAAAACATACCAACTCGGCATTCTCATCCGCTGGAAACTGACGCCGCGCCATATCTGGGCGACGGCCGAAGCACAGCTTCGCGTCAACGGCTGGAACCTCGTCACCTTCGATCCCGAGGATCTCGGGAACGACATGACCCGCGTCCTCGAAGAAATCGAAGCAGCCTCACGCCGGTCATTCGACCGCGCCCCGACTTCTTCGTAATCCCGGGCTTCGCCGCGCCGCCACCAGATGCATTCGTCGCTATGCCGGCGTTACGCCGCCGGCCTTGCCGGAGAGCACCCGTCATAATTCCCGCCCGAGCGCAGACCGAAGGCTGCGCGAGGGCGGCGGCCATAGGCCGACCCCCAGATGAAACGGGCGGCCGATTGGCCGCCCGATCACTCATTCATAATCCGGCTCACGATGGCCAACAGCATCGAGACGCTTTCGCCGTTCGGCCCAGAACGCTTTTGCCTTGTCCGATCCGTCCAAGGCGCTGCCCTGCACGATGTAGCCGGCCAGATCCGGTGCGTTCGTGTGCCCGACGATCCGCCAGCGGATCGCCCGCTCGACCGCTTCATCGAGAATAGAGCGATCGAGCCATTGCATCTGCGCCATGTGGCAGAGGCTTGCATACCCCGGGATCATAAGAGCCCGCTCCGCCTGATCGGCCCTCAGCTTCGCCAGATCGACCTTGTACGGCGTGAACGGCCGGCATTCTCCGGCCGCCTCCAGCGGGTTTTTCACCAGAAACCCATCGGCCGACCGCTCGAACGGAAAGCTCGAATCCAGCACGACCGGCCCGCCGTCATACTGGAGCCCGACCGCCGCGAAATTCTTCGCGACGACATCTCGATCGAACACCGCGACGGTCTTGCCGCCTTCTGCGCCGGAAGTCGCTCCGGTCCTGCGGTTCGATCCGTATTCTTCCTGCAAGCGATCGAGTTCGGCGTGCGCCAGTTCTGCCTGCGCCAGCAGCGCAGTCTGCTTCTCGATTTCGACGCGCGCTGCCGTTTCTCCATGTTTCAGCCGCTGCCGCGCCCGCTCCAGGATTTGCAGACGCCGGCTATGGCCATGCGTCTTGTGCGCGAGCTGCCGCTCGATCGCCTCGACATCGATCATTTATCCGTTCCTCGCTCCGACTGACCAGATATCGGAGCATGCCGAACAGCCGCGCAGCCATCAATATGAAGCGCGGAATAAATACGCCCGCCATGCCGTTGCACGACATACTCCGTCACACCGCTACGCAAAAACACCGTCGCACGACGTGCCCCCGCCAACAGGCTAAGCGCCATCTGCGTCGCACAGCATAGTCCGCCGAACCGCGTCGCCCCTACCAGCGCGAAGTATAAATCACCCGCGCCAGCGACCCCTGACCACGCCCTACGCCTTGCACCACATGAACCGGTCTACGCGGTGCAACACCACGATGCGCCGACACGCGTCCGGATAATCTTGCCATTAGCGGCATAATACATATCAATGACCGATCCTAAATCAGATATGCCATAATAACATGAAGCAATACGCTTGGACGAAATACAATCTTCGTCTGATGACCATGCCGAAAGAAGTTCCCGCGAGCAATATTTTGTGAATACAAAATTTGCGAGCGGCGGCTCTGGCCGACCCTCCGCAGGAGACCTGCTGGCCATCCCGACCCCGGCCATCCTCGCCAAGCCGCCGGGCGGTCCCTGATCCCGGGCCCGCCGTTTGCTCAGACCGCAAACCTCGAAACAAGCCAGCGTAAACTGCTGATATTATTGGCGTATCCGCCTTCCATGCGCGGAGCGTGTCGGGCCTCAGCTGGCCCTCGGCGTCCGCCCCGTCGCCCTGTTTCGCCAGAAAGCTCAACAAGTGCAACGGCTTAGGCCATGAGTACGCATCCAGACGGGCTTCGCCTCGTACTCCCGAGCAATGGGGAACCTCGGGATGAATTGGGGAGGGTTCAATACCTCAAACTTGCCGCTCCGTGACCGGAGCGGCAAGTTTGAGTCGCCTGCCGGCGCCTAGCCAACGCCTCCCGCGCGCCCCGAGGCCGGGTCGCACACACCGGCAGAGCCGGCGCGTGGCGGGGAGACCGAATACAGATCAAATACGTCACGATTCTTCCGTCCAACAAAATCACCCTGCGCGCCTAAACGGCGACCGGGTTTTCCCAACCCTACGCCTATCCCAGCCTCTGTGAAGTGGCGTCAGTGAAAAATTCACCCGCCTCCTTCTTCGCCTATGATATCCAGGCATCAAGAAGCACACCGTTTCTCTGGTCCGACTCGACGCCCGTACAATCCGATGGCACGATCCACGGACTAAACCGGAACAATCTCACCATGAACGCGCCGTTCGACCCATCAATCCATTATTCCGTCTCCTGGCCGCCGGCCGATGCCTTCCGGCCGCCGGCGCACGCTCTCGCTATTCTGGATCGGGCGAAGTCGCGGCTCGCCCAAAGCGCGAGCACGGCGGCAGCCGACGACCTGCTCGGGGCACCGCACAACAAAGGCCGGCAGCTGCTGCACTCGGCGATCAAGACCGTCGAAGCCGACCTCGCCAAGCTGACCTCGCCGACCACACGCGTCGTGTTCATCGGCAATGTCGGGATCGGAAAAACGACGGCCATCTGCCTTCTTTCGAACCTCACCCGGTCCGACGACGAGGCTCGCGCCTACCGTCAGAAAAGAATGACGGCCGGCCTCGGCGCAGCCAAAAAGGCGATCCTGGCCCTGAAAGACAAGAAGGCCATCGCCACTCTAACGGCCAAGGAAACGGTCAAACTCGCCCGTCTTGAAGCAAAATACGCGCAGGACCTCGCTGACTCAGCCGCCCCGATCGGCCCGACCGACGCTGATCGCCTCCTGCTGCCGGCCGCCGAGGGCCGCACGACCATTTGCCCGACCGAGATCCGCTACGCGCCGGAACCATACGTCGTCGTCACGCCCTACGAGCAGAAAAAGCTGGTCCAGACCGTGATCGACGTCGCCGCCGAAGCATTCGCGCTGCGGCATGCCGCGGAAACCGTCGCGTCGGCCGACAACCCGATCGCCGCCGAGACCACGCGCGGTATCCGCAACATGGCTGGCCTGACGCTCGCCGACTTCAAGCAGCTTGTCGAAAGCGCGGACTCGCCACAGGCGCTCGCCCGGTCGCTAATCATTGCCATGCGGCTCGAACACCGGTCGAAGACGCAATTTGCGCCTGATCCGCATGAGCCTGCTGCCGCATGGCTCGCAACAACCATCTCCAATCTCAATTACTGCAAGGACCCCGAAGCGCCGTTCCCTGCCGCCATCCGCATCTATTGGCCCGGTGCGCCGCAGGCGGCCCACATCGTCGATACCCGGGGCCTCGATGGCTATGTCACCGCGCCTCTCAGGGCCGAACTTGAAAACGACGACGCCGTCGTTGTCCTTTGCTCGAGCTTCCAGAGCATCCCGGACGCCTCGACGATCGCGGCCCTCCGTCATGCCGTCACCATGGGCCGACGTTCAGGCTTCGTCATGCTGGGGCTTTCCCACTCCTCCGGGCTGGCCATTTCGAGCAACGTCGACGAAGAGGAGGAACCCGAAGAGCGAAAGGCGCGCGAGGCCGGCGCGCGCCTGGCGCAGGAGCGCCTGCCCATCGTTCCGGTCGTGGCCGGTCCCGTCCCGCTTCAAGCGCCGATGATCGTCGAGGCGATCGGCGACGCAATAACGGCAATCCGGCGCGCACAGGCGGCCGACCTTGCCCGACACGTCGAAATCCTGGTCGAGGCGAGCAAGGTCGATCATGGGGCGATCCTCGACGAACTCGCCCGCCTGCAGGCCACCCACATCGCATTGGTCGCTAACGCCCCGTGTACCCCGGACCTGCCTTACGACGCCAGGCTTCTGACTTTCGAAGACCTGCCGCACGCCTCCGCGCTCGCAGCGATGGTGCGCCGGCGCGGCATCTACGAGAACCTAAATGCGGCCGAAATCGCCACGCACACCTTCGTGGCGCGGATCGGCGCGGCCGCCGAGACCGTCGCCAAGAGACTGATGCGCGAAACCACGGGCGCACGGTCGATCCCGGCTTCGCCGCCACAGGACGCCGCCGTTCAGATCGCACGCGACCGTATCCAGGCCTTTCGGCGTTCGGTGCGCACCAATATCCGGGACGCACTCGTCGAGATGGTCGCCGAGGCCCTCGCCGCAACTCAAGCCGACGACATCATCGACCTGTGTCGCCGGGCCTACGGTCCCGGCTCACAAGACGTGCGCGGCAAGGAAAAGTACCGCCAGTTCGTCATCCGCCATCTCGACCACTGGATGACGGACGATCAAGAGCTGGGTGCCGCGCTCGGCAACCATGCCCTCGCCATGTGGCAGCGGGCTGTCGATGCGCTTGTCCGCCACGAAGACGCCTACAGCGAAAACATTGCAATTTCCGCCCGGTGAATTCCCTGTCCACGACCATAACCCCGCGGCTTGCGCCCGCCTGAAGAGGTCTGCATCGGGTTGACGACGAGCGGACCAGTCACCAACGAGCGATAGATGTTTGCGCAACGATCGCACGACGACCTTGAGACCCTCTCAAACCGAGATCAGGTCAAGCTCGCGTTCGGTCTCAAGCAGGGTCGGATCGCTCACATCTCAGAGGTCTCCCGCGGCAAGAGCTGCGACTGCATCTGTCCCGAATGCAAACGTGCTCTCGTTGCACACAAGGGCAATCTCGGACCAGGCGGCAAACGGCATCACTTCAAGCATATGCCAGATGCGCAAGCCCTCCATTGCGCCGGCGGCCAAGAAGACGCCATCCACCTATTCGCAAAACAATGTCTCCAAAGGCACCGCGTTTTGACGTTGCCGCCCGTTGTTCGAAAACACATCGAGTCCGCTCCGGAGCGCGTTGTATCCCTCAATTCGATCGTCTTAGAGCAAACCATTACACACGCGCGCTATCGCCCGGACGCAACCGCTGACAAAGAAACCAGCCCTCTCTTGATCGAATTCGAGAATACGCATTCCGTCGATCCCCAGAAGCTCGCGAAGATCGCCGCTGACAACCTACCGGCCGTAGAAATCAAACTTCGCGGCTGGTTTGGCGAGCGAAAAGGCCTCACCCCAGATGACCAAGGCGTTGTCGACTGGATTTTGCACGAAGCGCCCCGGACCTGGCTCTGGCACCCCGATTTCCACCGCCTCGACGCGACCCTCGCAGCTGAAGAACGGCATGCCGCCGAAAGCGCGGCACAGCGCCTTGCCGAAGAGCGCCGGCACCAACAAGAAATAGCGATTCTTCGGCAAGAGACCGCTCGGCGGATTGCCGAAACGCGTCGGCTCTCCTCTGACGACCTTCTGCAGGACTGTGAACGCCGTCAATCGACCAGCCTTCCGCCTCACCGGCCAGCGCCGTCTCCACAGCTAGGACGACGCCACCACCTGACCAACACGCGTCTTCGCGCACTCGTAGGTCGCGCCGTCCCCGGCGCAGACTCCTTCCGTCGGCCTGCCGTCACTTGGCAGAACGAGTTCGTCGACTACTGCTTCCGCTTGGACAGGGCAGCAATCACCATTCCCAGCTTCCTCAAGTTCCTTGCAAGCCCGACCCGAATGTGGATTTCCGCTGAAGATATCGCTCATCCGCGCCTGATCGAAGCCGTACGCTCATACGCCGAAATCCTGACGCGAGAAGAAATTCTGCGTCATGACGATGACGGAACGAGTTATCGCCTCTGGCGTCACGACATATGACGCGCAGGCGATCACCTCAGCCTTGTCAGAGACATCTGCCGCGCGACCGACGCAACGTCGGTTGAGAAATTGACATATGTCCCTTATATTGCCCCTATAAGGCGGCAAGATATGAGACACGCTTCAGCTTCACCGACCCCCGAAAGAACTTCCATGACCATCGACGCGGCGGCCCTCATGCGTCCTGACGGCCTCATCGAGACGGCCAAGCTCGGCGATATCCTCAGGATCTCGAAAACCGACCTTGCAGAAATTGCCGGCCTATCCAGGGAAGCGGTCACGAAGACCGCGCGCCTGAACTCGCCGGCGACGCAGGCGCGCTTGCGTGACATCGTCGACATCATCATGCGCGTGCTGCCCTGGGCGGGTTCCCCGCCACAGGCGCTTGCCTGGTATCGGGCGCAGCCGCTGCCCAGCTTCGGCGACATGACGGCGCAGGAACTCGTGCAGCAGGGACGCGCTCGCGACGTAAAATCCTACCTCTCGCGCATCGCGGCTGGCGGCTACGCGTGAACCTGCGCACCACCGCCTGGCGCGCGCATCATCCGCGCTGGGCTTACGATCCGACATCTGGGGAAGGCGCCGCACTCTCCGGCGGCCGCTTCAACCCGAGAGGTCAGCCGGCGCTTTACCTGTCCATGCGGCCGCAAACCGCCTGGCTGGAGGCCCAGCAGAGCTTCGCATTCAAGGCGCAGCCGATGACGCTGTGCGCCTACAAGGTCGACTACGCCGATATCGTCGATCTCACGAACGACAATGAGGAGGCGCGGCAGCTCCTGGCGCTTGCCGGAGCTTTCTCAATCAGTGACGTCGCCTGCCCGTGGGAAAAACTCGCGCTCGATGGCCGCGAGCCTTCGACCTGGACGATCGCCCGCTATGCGATCGCGACCGGGCGCGCAGGTCTGCTCTATCCGTCACAGGCGTTCGGCGCCGGGCCAGAGGACGTCAATCTTGTCCTCTGGACTTTGTCGGGAGATCGGCCGCCGCATTGCCTCGTCGTCATCGACGACTTCGACCGGCTACCCAAAAACGATCTCTCCTGGCGATAAGACGCCCTCAAACCCAATTCAGAAAGGATTGCCTATGGCCACACGAGCCACACCCGAGACCCGTGCGCTCGCGATCGCGACCCGCGCCCTGCGCCGGATCGCCAATGGTCGCGAAGTATCCTGCGGCGACCACACCGAAATCGTCGATCGAGACGACGCGGCCGACATCGCCAAAGCGGCCGTCGACGAGATCGACCGGATCTCCGCCCGTGAAGAAGCCGACCATGCCGATAACGTCGTCCTCCAGGAGATCGCCGACGGCGCCTACGGGCACAACCCTGCCGTCCGCGGCGCTGCGCGCGATCTCTTGGCCAAGGAGGCGCCAAAATGACTCCGACCATCCCATCGCACCCCAAAGACATCGGTCTCGCGATCTCTGAGGGTCTGCGCCCCCTTCAGGCGGGCATTGCCCGCTTCGAATGGCCGAAAACCGGCGAACCAGGCGCAGACCTGCCGCCGATCGCCATCCGCGACATCGACTATCAGACCGATCCGGCCAATCTCGTCGTTGAAACTGCCGACGGTCAGCGATTCCGGGTCGCCGTTCACGCAATTGACGGATAGACGCCAACCTCCGAACAAACGTCGCTTTCGCGTAGCCTGAAGTCACACCCGTCGCGAAAAGTCTCGTCGGGCGCCAACGGACGTGCTTCCATGCTCGATGGTTTTCGCTCACTACTCCCAATAATACTCGCCTCAGCGGCCTGACGCGGCAACCAAGAGCAGGATCGCGATGATGGATCACACGACGCGTGCCGCTTTCGAGAGGCTGCTGCAAGTCGCGAACAGCGACACCGGCCAGTCGCGGCGTGTCGCCAATTTCATCCTGGCCTGGTGGAACGCGACAGATCTCGGCGGTTTCGATCTGGCCGACCTCTTCGCGGTCGACCGGCACATCGCCGCGGATATGGCGACCGTCTTCTCGTACGTCGCCGGCCGAAACACTCCGATCTATCCAGAGGAATACCGGGACGAGATCGTGGCGCTGATCCAGGCTTGGCGGCCCTCTCACGCTCCCGCCAGGTCCGCATGACCGCCACCCCCATCCGCGAATCCGGCGGCAACCTCTTCGCCGACCTGGACCTGCCCGACGCCGAACTCCATTGCCTGAAGGCCCAGATGGTCGCGGAGCTCTACCGGCTCGCCGGCGCGCGCAACTTGACGCAGAGCGTCGCTCCCCGTGTCATAACGCCATGATGAACAATCCGCCTTTCCCGCAGGATCGCCCGATCGGTCCTGAAACTTATGACGAAATCCTCCTCCAAGAGCTCCGCCGCGCCCGATCCGGTCTGCCAGCGCGCCGGCAGCATCCGCGCCGACGGATTTTACCGTCACAAGCACAGCGCGATTCTTCCGTTGAGCCAAATCGCGCTTAACGCCGCGCGCAGGATCAGGCACAATATCCGTCATGGCGAAAGACACCGTGGCAGAAGAACTGCTGAAGCAGACGCGCATGCAGGCGCGCGTCGCCAAGAAGGCGGCGAGCATCCAGAATGATGTCGCCCTGTTTCAGCCCCTCCAGCCGTTCGTCAAACGAAAAGGCGACCGCTCGATCATCTGGGGCATCGCCGGCGCCATCAGGAACGCCGTCGACCGGCCAGGCGTCGCGCCGACCACCAAACCGAAAGCCTCCGACGGCGCGGAAAGCTTTCATTTCTCCCTTACGACCATCACGAAGACCTCGCCTTTCACCCGGCTGATCACCGGCGAGAAGGAAGGCGCTGCCGCCGCGCACGAGTCCTATATCGAGCGCGAGGACGCGCCCGAACTTTACGAGAAAGCCGCCCTGCGCCGTCTCGAAACCCTCGGCCTCGCCGACAAGGCCGGCCTCGCCGACGACCTCGAGATCGCCATCGGCGGCCAGGCCTATATCGAGCGCAAGGGCGCTGTCGAAGAAGCCGAGCGCGGCGACCACGGCCTCTCGATGTACGGCACTCTCCCCGAGGACTACGCCGAGCGTCTCAAATTCTGGCAGGAAGTCGAAAAATCCGAGCGCGAGCCGCGTCATCATACGCTCTCGGTCGACCCAGCCAAAAATCCGTCGCTCTGGGCGAAGATCGCCGCCGATCCAGCCGCGCCGTCGGAACTGGCGCTGGCCGAAGCCAGTCCGGAGCGCCGACTGAAGGTCGCCGAGGCCCGCGCCCACGCCGTTCATGCTTATCTCGCAGCAACCGTTCCGCCAAAGGCCAAACCAGTCGCTACGTTCACGCCGGGGCGCGGCGGCCACGTCCAATCGCGCCTCATCATCTCCCTGCCTTACGAGCTCTCCGCCAGCGACCGCGCCGAACTCGTCAAGAGCCTCTGCGACCAGCTCTTCCGGAATCTCGACACCAAGACGGAGTCCGGCCGAACGACAAAGGTCGACGTGCCGTTCTGGTCCGTCGTCCACAAGCCAGAAGCGACCAGCGACGATCGCAACTATCACGCCCACATCGTCTTCTGGGAACGGCCGGCCTCCATCATTACAGATCCGGCCAGCGGCCAGCGCGTATGGGACTTCGCCTGCAGCGAGACTAAGCGCGACGCGCATAGGAAGACGCGAACTCGCTTTCCCTTCGTCCAGCCGAAGGTGCGCGCCCTCAATGCCGCCAACTGGCCGCGGCTTGCTCGCCACGCCTACGCCGACCTCGCCAACGAGATGCTGCAGGCGCGCGGCATCGACAAGAAGCTCGATCCGCGGCGCTACGATGTCATGGGCATCTCGCACGAGCCCGTGCGTCGGCTGAAACCCAACGAATACGCCAAGGAAAAGAAGGGGCAAGCCACCAAGGGCGGCGAGGCGACAACCAACGCCCAATGGGATCGCATCGTCGACAATCTCGACCAGCGATTTCCGATCGCCGGCTTTCGCCCACCGCCGTGGATCGAAAACCGCTTCGACAGTGAAATTCGCCGCTGGAAAGCCCATGACCATCCAGCCGGCCACGCACTCGAAAGCGCCAAGACGCGCTGGCGGCTCGCTTCCTTCAACGCTCGCCTGAATCGAGCCGAGGCCGCAGCCGCCGCAGTCGTCGTCGAGAAAATCCGCTCCAGGCTCGATGCGCCCGGCAAGAGCTGGGTGCCGAAATATCCCGCAATCGGCGAGTTCCTGGCCTCCGTCACGGACTACTACGTCACAAAGCCGCGCAAGCGCGCGCTGGAGCACGAGACGACCAAGCGCGAGATGGAGAAATATCTCTCCGATCTGGCGACCGCCCGAGGGCCGGTCATCGGCAATCCGCTCAGCGACATGCTGCACGCCTCTGTCCCCAGCGTGCATCCGCACAAGATCAAGATGGTCGACGGGCTCGCCGCGCTCTCGCAGCAGATCATCGGCATGATCGACGCCGGTCACGACGTCGATATTTCCGCAATGCACCGCCAGGCGCGCGCCGACGCCGGCCTCATTCTCAACGCCGACTCTCCGCCGCCTCGCCAACCTGCCCCGCAAGTCACGCCCGCGCCAAAACCCGTCGCCGCGGCGCCTGCGGTCGCAAAGCCACCGCCGACCCTTCCGAAATTGCCGCCCGGCGCGAAAACGCCGTTCAAAAGCACGGCCGGCCGCCTCCTGGTCAACGTCGATACCCTGCGCCTGCGCGCCCGGCTCTTGAAGCGCGCCGCCGATCAACAGGTTGCTGATATCGAATGGCAGATCAAGGATCACGACGAGCGCCAGGCGCGCATCGCGGCTAACCGCAAAGATACCGTGCCGCGCGTCACCACGTCGATGCTGATCGACGATCGGCCGATCGCGCCGACGCCGACGAAGCCGATCCGCGCGACGCCGATCAATCCGACGCCGCCCCCCTCGCTGCCCATCACCCGTTCCAAGACGCCGATATCGGTGAAGCCTCTGCAGGCGCCCGTCCGTCCCGCCGCGCAAGCCGCGCCTCCTGCCGCATCGTCGGCCGCGCAGACGCCGCCTGCGGCCGCAAAGCCCGCTCCGGTCTTGGCGTCACAGCCAAAACCTGTGCCCTCACCTGCCCCGGCCGTCCCGACGCCCGTCGCCGCGCCGGCCGCTCCAGCGCGCCCCGCGCCCGAGCCATCCCCTGCGATGCCGACGCGCGTGCGCCGCGCGGCCTCGCCGAGCGAGCCCTCACCTACCCCTCCTTCCTCCGATCGTGTCCCGCCGCCTTCCGAGGCCCCCCAAAAGGCCGCCGCCGTTATCGATCCCAAGGTCGAACCCAAAACCCCCGCGCCGCCACCCGAACCAGAGCCCGACGAAAAAGCGCTCGAGCATCGCAAGAAGCGCCGCCGCGCGATTCATGCCCGCTTCGGCAAGTCGCAAGGCATCACCCGATAGGCCATTCGCATGCTGAAACCTCCGGACATCGTCGGCCTCGCCGATCTCCCGCAACGGCAGATCGCCGCCGCCATCAAGATCGCCGCGGCGCTGATTTCGCGCGGCGCCGCCATTTCGGAAGCCGAGGCGCGTTCGCTCATCAAAATGGACGACCTCGCCTGGACCCACGCCAAATCGGCCCTTTCCAAGCATTTCGTTTTTTCACGCGGCCGAATTGCATTTCCGAGCGATGCTGAGCCGCTCGATCCTCTCGACCTCGCCAGTCCCGAGGATCTCGACAAAATGCAGAAGCGCCTCGACAAGCATTTCGCGACGAAGGCCGCCGCGCCTCTCACCCCGATCCAGCAAGTCCTCTATTCGCTCGGCGGCATGACCGAGCGCCAGGCGGTCAGCTTCTACCATTCGCAGGCCGCGACTTACGGCCACCAGGCCGTCATTGACGCGATCAACGTCGCGGCCGAAACCAGGCCCGGCGAGCCCAAGGCCTACATCATCGCGATCTTGCGCCGCGCCGCGCGCTCCGCTTCCGTCGCACCCGCCGCTGCGCCAAAACGCTTCCCGCTCAAGATTCTCCGCTACAAGCCGCCGCCGAACCCCGAAGCCGCCTCGACCGAACTCATCGGCTGGGAATCGCCAGCGCCCGGCGCGACGGCCGACGCGCTCTGGCCCACCGGCGTCCGCCGCAAGATCTATCGCCTGCCGACCGGAGAACTGGCCTTCGTGCCGCCCGGGCCCTGCGATGTCGTTCCGACAGCCGACGCTGATCCCGGCTGCATCGTCCTCTCCTGACCATCATCATCGGAGTTTCCATGTCGCATCCGCTCGTCGCTGCGCCGACAACGGAGGAGATCGAACGCGAGATCATCGGCTCCGTTCTGCGCGATCCCTCCCTCTATGACGACGTGCGCCAGCTCGCCCCGGAAGATTTCCGGGACGATTTCAGCGCAAACGTCTGGATCCACATCAAGCAGGTGGCGTCCCAAGGCCATCCGATCACGCCGAAGACCGTCGCCGCCGGCGCTTTCGACATCGAAATCGTCGACCTTCGTCGCCTCGCCAACGAGGCAACCGCGAACGTCGACGCCCTGCGCGCAGCCGCTCAGCGCCTGTCATCCGAACGCCGCCGCGAGCGGGCCATTGCGCTCATGCGCGACGCCGTTTATTCCGTCGAGCAGAACCCGGACACCTGGGAACCAGCTGTCGACTCTCTGTTGCGCGATCTCAACAGCTCGTCGCACTCGCAACGCGCCGTCCCGGCTTCCGAAACTCGTGACCGGCTCGCGCGCCGTCTTCTCGCCGGCGCACGCTCAGCCCGCGTTCCGACACTGCTCAACGTCATCGACACGGCGACCGGCGGCGGCCTTCCTGCGCCGAGCCTCACGATGATCGCCGGCTTCGGAAAATCCGGCAAAACCACGCTGGTCGCCACCATCAGCTACAATCTCGAGCAGCAGGCGATCCCGCACGTCGTCTTCAGCCTCGAGCGGCGCGACGACGACATCGAAGCCCTCAAGGTCGCCCGCGAACTGAACGTCAATTCCCGCGAACTCGGCATCAGCGTCCAGACGCTGCCGCCGGCGTCGCGCGCCCGCTACTGCGAATATGTCCACGGCACCCGGCTCACCGCCGACATGATCCGCCACGAAATCCTCTACCAGACCCGCGTCAAGGGGGCCCGCGCCGCCCTCATCGACTATTGGCAGCTCATCGACGGCCGCCTGCCGCGCGAGCCCGACCATGTCTTCCTCACGCGCGTCGCGCAGACCATCCAGAAGACGGCCGTCGACGCCAACATCCCGATCATCATGACGTACCAGCTCGGCGAGGGGCCAGAGAGCCGCGAAATCCGCGCCGCACGCACCGCGGCAAATCTCTGTCTCATCATCATGCGCGACCGCGGCGATCCGAACACCTGGCTTCAGACCGTCGCGACCAACATCTCCTCGGAAGACAATCTCGGCGGCGTCGGCAATCCGACCCTCATCCTCAATCGCGACATCGGTCCCCACTTCCATAATCCCGACGCGAATACCGGATCGCCCTACATTCTTCCGTCCCGGCCCTAATATTCCGACGTAGACGCTCCCGAGGCTCTAGACGCATCGCGCCAACGGAAGGATAATTACACCGCTCCGGCTGTCTCACTCGCCGGAGATTTGGCAAATGCGTTAACTCAGGACTCTGCACATGAAGACCAATCGCACCGCTTTCTTCGCGGTCCTCGCGCTCGTCGTCGCGTCGCTGTTCGCAGTCGAGCCCGCCATGGCAAGTGGATCGACAGATATATTCGCCAATCTTCAGACGAAGGCGAATACTACTTTCCAGAACGTCAGAACAATCGCGTTCATCGTCGCCGGCTTCGGCATTATCGCCATCGCAGTCATGGCGTATTTCGGCCGATTCAACTTCAAACATCTTGCCGGTCTCATCGGCGGATTGATCCTGCTCTCCGCTGCGGCGGCGCTCATTTCTTATGTTACGACCGGCAATACTTCGAATGCCGCGATTTCGTTCGACCCCAGCAGCCTGGGCGACACGTTTGCGAAGTAATTCTCGGGCGCGAATACTTTACGGTCCGGGCGCGGTTTATTCCGTCCCGGACCGCCTTCGGACTTCCAGCATGCTTTCCTCGCGATTCCTCCGTATTACCCCATCAGTCATCTTCTTCGCCATCGCGTCGATCGAACTCGCGCTCCTCGCCGTCTCGATCCGCACTGGACTGGTCTCGCTCGCCCTGCCGGCCGACAAACTGCAGGCCGGCGAAATGATCGCCGCCCTGACGATCCTTCCAGTCTTTGCCGCTCTTGGCCTCGGGACCTCGCCGCAAACCGCCCGCTACGCCATTCTCTTCTGCACCGGCCTCGCGCTGGCCGGCCTCGACCTCACGCTTCTCGTCTCAATACGCCCCAATTATTTTTGACCGACAAACCCCGAAGGCCCCGCTATGCAGGACATCCAGGTCAAGATCTACCGTCCGGTCTCCATGCCGAAACAGTTCGCGGGCGCACCAGAAGGCCCAGCCTTCGTGTCGATCGGCATCTGCACGATCCTTTTTACCGTCGCCTCGCTCGCCGACCTGCCGATGCCGATCTTCTTCATGCTCCTCCTGATCGCGCTGCACATCGCGCTGATCGGCCTCTACAACCGCGAACCGCATCTCACGACCCTCATGGCGACCTTCCACGCGACAACGCGAAAGATCCGCTCGATCGGGCCACGCAAGGAAGCCGTCTACAATCCGTAACCGGCTTGCTTCGCCGTTCGTCCGGCGGCATCATCGGCGGAATTCCTCTCGAAACTCCGTCGAGCGCGTCATCCCATGCTTGCTGAAACCGTCGCCGAAACGGTCGACCTCGTCGTCAATAACGCCACGTTATTCCGTGTCCTCGGCACGCTTGTTGGCGCCGGCGCCGCCACAGCCGGCGCAGCCTTCGCGATTCCAACCATTGCCGATCGCCTCCAACCGCCGCCGCAGCAGAATTCGCTCTCCGACTATCTTCCGTTCCTGCGCCTGATGCCGGACGGCCAGACACTGGCCTGCATCAACAACACCTGGGCGCAGGTACTCGAAGTCGGCGGCGCGGAGCTTTCCCTCGCCGCCTTTACCGACGGCGCCGGCCTTGGCCGCCTCGACCTCTTCCACGCGCGCAAGATCATGCTCGACGACGCCTTCAAGAACGGCATCGACGAGCTCCGCTTCTTCCAGATCAAGTCGCCGCGCCTGATCGACCCGCCGCCAAAACACCCGATCGAGATCCTCGACAAGGTCCAGCACGCCTGGAACACACGGTTCGAGCGCATCTATCAGATGCGCACCTACGCCCTCATGAGCGTCACCGCCAAGACTTTCGAGGAAGCGGCCGAAAAATTCGACAAGGCGGTCTCGTTCTTCAAGAACACCATGAACCTATACAGCGTCTCCGTTCTTCAAGAGACGTCGAAGCGACCGGCGCGGCCCGAAGATCTCGCCCGCAGCCCGCTCGCCGTTCTCGCGCGCCTCTGCTCGCCGATCTCGCACCCGACGCCT
>ERZ795053.2727-NODE-2727-length-20880-cov-4.716495_pt1 | contig 20880 bp, 16 predicted proteins | sample MGYA00375137_ERZ795053 | MGnify/ENA primary metagenome ERZ795053 (study PRJEB30182, sample SAMN05720284) | activated sludge metagenome | isolation source: Anaerobic digester | place: Hong Kong | collected 2014-12-17 ...
TGAAATTTCCCAACCCCAATTCAAATTATCCATCAACCGCGATCGGGCTGGAGATCTTAACTTAACAGCTGGACATATCGAAAAATATCTGGAATACGCCTATTCCGATGGAAAGATTTCAACCATCAATACCGACATCAACCAATATGACGTGATAGTAGAAACCCTTCCAAAATATTATAAGGATCCATCCGTTTTGGATTCTTTATATATTCGCTCCAAAACTAATCAACTCGTACCCCTTTCACAAGTTGTGGAACAAAGCGAAAGTGTAGGCCCTTTATCCGTCAACCATATCGATGGACTACCTTCCAGCATGATCACTTTCAACTTAAACCAAATGCCTCTTAGCGAAGCTATTCAACATATCGAAAAAATCGCCAAAGAAGTACTGCCCCCAACTGTCTATGGAACCATCCAAGGAACCGCCGATGTTTTCAAAAAATCCTTTTCCGACCTTGCCTTTTTATTCCTTGTTACTCTTTTCATCATCTACATCATTTTAGGAATCTTATACGAGAATTTAGTTCATCCCCTGACAATATTAAGTGCTTTGCCTCCTACAACTTTTGCAGGGCTTTTAACCCTTTATGTTTTTGGATACACCCTGTCTCTTTATTCTTTCATCGGCCTTATCATGCTCATAGGTATCGTGATGAAAAACGGTATCATTTTAATTGATTTTGCCAATACCAATCTCTCTCAAGGAAAAAATGCCCGTGATGCCATCTTCGAAGCTTGCACTATTCGTTTCAGACCTATTTTAATGACTACTTTTTCAGCATTTGCCGGAGCCATACCGATTGCAATCGGTATAGGCGGAGCATCAGCTCAAGCACGTAGATCTCTTGGAGTTGTTATTGTTGGAGGATTGATCTTCTCACAAATACTCAATCTTTACCTAACACCTGTTATTTATATTTATTTCGAAAATTTCTATGAATGGATCAAACGAAAATTTTCTAAGGGCGAGGATGAAACTTCTCAAACGCCGACGACAGATAACTCTTAGAAATATGAGTGTATTTATCCGTTGTTGCTATATTTTCATGCCCTAACATCTCTTGTATGAGACGCAGATCAGCACCATTTTCCAAAAGATGTGTTGCAAATGAATGTCTTAAGGTATGCGGAGAAATATCCTTTTCTATACCTGCTTTTTTTGCATATACTTTGATACGTTTCCAAATCGTAACACGATCTAATTTTTTTCCTTTTTTTGATACAAAAAGAAAAGGACTTTCATGTCTACTTTTTTTCAAATAGTTTTCTATAGCTGCTATCGCTACCTTGCCAACTGGAATCAAACGTTCTTTCTTTCCTTTACCATACACCTTGACCATCGCATCTTTCAGACAGTTTTTTTCCAAAGAGCAAATTTCCGAAACCCTCATTCCCGTTGCATACATAAGTTCCAATACCGCTTTATCCCTAAGACCATAAAGATCTCCTATTTCAGGCGCCTGCAAAAGCTTATCCACTTCATCATAAGACATAACAGATGGAATAAGCTGCCATATTCGAGGCGTTTCAAAATACTGGGAAAAATCAACAGTAACAACTTCTTCTCTAAGAAGAAAACGAAAAAAAACTTTTAAAGAAATCATCATACGATGAAGACTTGCAGATGCGAAATTACAGCTTTTTAAATACCTGAAATAATTCAAAAAATCTTTTTTTTCCAATACATCCAACTGCAAAGAACCTATTTTAGAAAAGAATTTCTGAATATCCGTTTTATATGCTGCAATCGTATTATCGGATAAACCTCTTTCGGTTTTTAAATATGCTAAAAAGATATCCAGATGATAATTCAACGGCTCCATAAATCCTAAAAAAGCTTTTTTTGGATTTATACACTTTCTTCTAAATTATCTAAAGAGTCTTTTGAACAAAGAGCAAGTGGCATTAAATCCCCTAAAGGATCTATCTCACTTTCATATTTAATAGCTTTAGAAAAGCTTTTGAAAAACATATAGGCCCAATAGCTTGTCATTAATAATGCTAGACTCGTTTTTATCAAAGCTGGGATTACTAAGAAAACTTCAACAAAAACAATTGCAAGAGATAAAACGATCATCAAAAAAGATATCCTTGTCCAAAAACGATTACTTGTAGTCTCTTTCAAAAAAACTTCAATCATCTCTTTAGATGATGCAAAATTATATAAATCATTCAAAAAAGACTGTGAAATTTCACATTGAATACCTTGCGTTTGCATAAAAGATTCAAACTTTTCTTGTTTTAAAACGACTAAAGCATCAATAACTTTTTGCTGAACTTCTGATGAAAGAAGATCTTTGTTTTCCATTTTTATTTCTTTGATCAAAGAATTTTTTTCTTTTTTAGAAATAAGCAGATGTTTTTTCAAAAACTTATATGAAGGCTCTTTTTCATCATACAATGAAGAAGACCTTGCAATCGTATCCATTGCACTGAAAAAGCCAGGATCCAAATTCTCTAATTTTTCAATATTTTCCCTCAAACTGATTGCAAAAGCTTGAAAAAAACGTTTATCACTTTTTCTTGTAAATTGTTCTTTCTTTTTCTTAAACAGTGTTTCAACAGCTTCTTCGTAAAGCTTCATTTTCTTTTCATCATCAAGATACTTTGCAAATGTCTGAATCTGAGAAAATAAACGAAATTCCTCTTTTTCACTTATACATACTAACTCTTTTAAATATCTCAAAGTCGCCAGAACCTTTTGACCCTCTGTTAATTGAGGATGAAAATAGTACTTACTTAATTCACATGCCATTTTGTTATAATTGATATAAGAATTTCTTGTGAGCCAAAGGGATATAAATGAACAAGTCTTTGATAAAAACTTACTAAAAAACTTACCTCCCTTCGCTAGATTAGGATAATTTTCATTGAAATAAGGCATTGCAATAGAATCAATCAACGTAGATGACAAAGAGCCTCCCGCCTGAATATAACTCAATTTTCCAATCAATTCTCCTTCCCTATCTTCCAATATTCGCGCAATATTGATAGAAGCTCTTTTTTTAAAAACCCCAGTAACTTTTTTATAAAACTTATAGGATTTTGCGAATTTATGAGATGAAAGAGAAAATCTTCCACAAGGATTGATCCATTCAACATTACAAATTTTCCCAAAAGAACGAATCAAAGAGTCCATTTCCGTCCAAAGCATCGATCCATGAACAAATAAGGATTTCCAACTTCTTGAACCTCTTTCTATTTTTGTTTTTTCAGCATAGATTCTATTAGCTATCGGCTGAAATTCATAAACTTTTCCATCATCATTAAAAAAATAAGTGTGTTTTTCTGAATAAGGCTGAATATGTTGCTGAAATCGAATATTTTTCCTAAAAACCTCAGCAATTTCTTGTTGAAGCTTTTCTGGAAGAATCAAACTATAACCATAACGTCCCACTTTAGCATAGATTCCGTAAGTTTCTACAACTAACTGGCACTCATCCCCTGGTTGCAAAAAGGATTTAACATTCGGAAGTGCTTTAACTTTATCATAGATTTTTTCAGTGCCTTCTATCAAATATTCATAAGAAGGCAAAAGGCTCTCACCTAAAACTTCAACAGCATCTAAAGCCATAACAAGCTTCTCCTTTCCTAAAGAAGAATTATAGCATAAAATTAATGTTTTGATACATAAAACACTTAAAATCAAAAATTTAAAAATTAATTTTGATAAATTTATTTTTATAAAACAAATAAGAACGCTTTTAATTGAAAATTTTAAATAAAAATGATATAATTATTACTTAATACTTAATAAGGTAAATAAAATGAACATGAGAACTATTGGAACACTACGTTCTACCGATCAAGCAGAAAAATTTTATGCAAATCATAGTATTCAAGTTTCAGGAGAAAAAGCACCATCGGGAACCACACTTGGATTTCATAAAACCATCATCCAACAATGTATGGCCTGCATCATTGAAGCTTATAACCTACAGCATCATTCAGACGACCTTAGAATTCAATTCAGAAAAAATCGCCAAGGAACTATCACTCCAAACATCTTATTTAAAAACAAAGCATTGAACGGCAATTATAAACTTATATCTTCAAGACAATATGTTCACGCAACCAATGTCAATGAAGCTGCCATGACAATCTTTTATACCCTTACAAAAAGAGAAGGAGCTTCAACCGGCACGCCGGATGATGTTTCTGCAACAGATTTACGCCCCTTTACGCCTCCTATCACATCTCCTTTAGAAAATGGAGAAGAAGGATTCGGAGGAATTATTAATAGTCCAGCAAAAGACTCACCAAAACAGCCACCCCCTGAACTTACAGCTGAACAACCAATCCCTGAACCATCAGCTGAATCAACCTCTGAGCCAATTCCTGAACAAACAACCTCTGATCTGATCCCTGAACAAACCCCAGACGAAAGCCCCTCTCCAGTTACAACATATCGCACCTTCTCACAAGACTCATTCAGAGATCTCACAAAACCGCTAAATTTCGACTTAATAAGAACTGATTTATTATCGGATATCGATCATACTGATGAAGATGCCGACGAAAAACTCTTCAACCATCTCAAGGACTTGCATAGAAAATTAATAAATAAAGAAAAAATCGATCAAAATCCTCTTAAAAAGTGGAAACACACCATCAATAAATATGGAAAAGGATCGTTTTTTGGCAGCGATAACAGAAGAAAACTTATAAAAGAATTATTCATGCTTGTGTGCGAAGAAGAAAACATAAATGCTGAATCAATAGCTATAGCTACCTCTGAATTTATGACCCAAATCAGCTCCTTTACAGAAGAATAATTTTAATTTAATTTTCTCTTTTTAAAGACTCTTTTTTCAATCGTTGATTTTGAAAAAATCTTTTTAACAGCATTGAACATTCATCCTTTAAAATGTTCTGTGTGATCTCCACATTATGGAAAGGATGTTTCTGATCAAATACATCGATCAAACTGCCGTTTGCCCCCAATCTAACATCCGGAGCTCCCCAAACAACCCTGGAAACCCTAGAAGCAATGATCGCCCCTGCACACATCAAACAAGGCTCTAAAGTGCAATAAAGAGTCGTATCCAAAAGCCTCCAATTATCCAATTCTGCAGAAGCTGCTGTTATACACAAAATTTCAGCATGAGCTGTAGCATCCTTTAATTTTTCCACTTGGTTTCGTCCTTTGGCAATAACCCTGTTATTCAAAACCATAACAGCTCCAACTGGAACCTCATCTTCATCATAAGCCTTTTTAGCTTCTGCTATCGCTTTTTTCATAAAAATCATATCCCTCTCTTCCTGAGAGATCCCCGAACAATTACTCTTAAATGAATCATCAAATGGATGCATGCTTATTTCCCCATATTAAAAATTTCAATAATGCTATAAAATTAAAAAATAAATCCTTATTTCCCTAAAGCTTTTTCTAATCGATTGCTATTTTAGTTGATCTCTTATTCCGTTTCGAGTACAATTGCGTTAGTTTTTAAAAAATTTATAAATTCTTGTACGGAGTAAAAGTTCATGTCTTTAGATAAAGGTACAAAAGAAGAAATCACAAAAAAATTTCAATTACATGAAAAAGACACCGGATCCGCTGATGTTCAAATTGCTATTCTAACAGAAAGAATCACTGAACTTACAGAGCATCTAAAAAAATCACCAAAAGATCATAACTCTCGTCTTTCTCTATTAAAATTAGTAGGACAAAGAAGAAAGTTACTTGATTATTTAAATTCTACAGACACTAAACGTTATCAATCTTTAATTAATCGTTTAAGTTTGAGAAAATAACTTTAGCGCCTAAAAGGGCGCTTTTTTTTTGAAAATGAACGAAATAGAAGGCCAGAAAAAAAGATTTAAAAAATTTTTAAAACTTTTTTTCTGATTTTCTATTTTTTGTTCATAGGAAAACAATCAATAGGAGTCTATATGACACAGCAAATGACCGTTGAAATCGATGATAAGAAACTTATTTTCGAAACTGGAAAAATTGCAAAACAAGCCAATGGATCTGTAATGCTCCATTGTGGAGAAACAACCATTTTATCCACAGCTTGCGCAAAAAAAACCGCCGAAGAGACTGTTGACTTTCTTCCTCTAAGAGTAGATTATCAAGAAAAGTTCTCCTCTGTTGGTAGAACTCTTGGCGGATTCATCAAAAGAGAAGGCCGTCCAACAAGCCGAGAAATTCTCACCAGCCGTCTTATCGACCGCTCTTTAAGACCATTATTTGAAAATGGTTATTTTAATGAAGCACAAGTTTTATCCTATGTCTATTCATATGATAAAGTTTACAAACCCGATGTTTTAGCAATTTGCGCTGCATCTGCCGCTTTAGCTATTTCTGACATTCCTTTTGTCAAACCCCTAGCTGCTGTAAGAGTAGGTATGATCAATGACACATTCATTATCAACCCTACAACTGAAGAAATGAAACAATCCAAATTGGATCTTGTTTTATCAGGGACTGAAGATGCTATTTTAATGATCGAAGGATATTGCGACTTTCTAACAGAAGAGCAAGTTTTAGCAGCAATCGAAACAGGTCATAAGGCAATTCAAAAAATTGCCGGCGCAATCTCTGAGTGGCAAGCAAAAATCGGCAAAGAGAAGAAAAAAGACACTCTTTTTGTCCTTCCCAAAACAACCTATGATGAAGTCGCTAAACATATCACAGCACCTATTCAAGACGCCTTAAAAATCAAAGAGAAAAAACCAAGAGAAGCCGCATTTGAGATGATCAAAGAAGAACTTCTCAGCACATTTTTCCCTGAAAAAGAAGAACCTGTCTTTCCAAAAAGAGATTTGGAAATCGCCTTCAAAAAAGTTTCCTCCGATTTAATGAGAAAAATGATTCTTGAAGACAATAAACGAATCGACGGACGCAAATTTGATGAAGTAAGACCTATTTCTGGAGAAGTCTCATTCTTCCCTAGAACCCATGGTAGCGCCCTATTTACAAGAGGAGAAACTCAATCTGTTGCAGTTGTCACTCTAGGTGGAGAAACAATGGCAGAAAGATATGAGGATCTACATGGCGAAGGGACCCACAGATTCTACCTACAATATTTCTTCCCTCCATTTTCCGTTGGAGAAGTTGGAAGATCCGGCCCTCCAGGACGTAGAGAAATCGGTCATGGTAAATTAGCCGAAAGAGCTTTAATGGCAACACTTCCAGAACAAATAGACTTCCCTTATGTCATACGTTTGGAATCCAATATCACCGACTGTAACGGATCCTCTTCAATGGCTTCCGTATGCGGTGGATGCCTTGCCTTAATGGATGCCGGTGTGCCTATCAAAAAACCAGTTGCTGGAATCGCTATGGGTCTTATCCTTGAAGGTGACGAATATAAAATCCTATCCGACATCATGGGAACAGAAGATTTCCTAGGTGATATGGATTTCAAAATCACAGGTGACGAAGAAGGTATCACAGCTTTCCAAATGGATATCAAAGTAGAAGGAATCACTCATCAAATTATGAAAGATGCGCTTGCACAAGCCAAAGTTGGTCGTGTACACATCTTAAATAAAATGCTTGAATGCTGTCCAGGACGCCGTGACAAACTTTCTATGTACGCACCACGTATCGAAACTATGCAGATCAAACAAAGCCAAATTGGAACTGTTATTGGCCCTGGAGGCAAACAAATCCGTGCTATTATCGAAGAAACTGGTGTAGATCTGGATATTTCCGATGATGGAACTATCAGTATCGTTTCAACTAACGAAGAATCCATGACAAGAGCAAAAGAAATTATCTACGATCTTACAGCTGATATCGAAATTGGAAAAACCTATAAAGGAGCTATCACCAGCATCAAGCCTTTCGGTCTTTTCATCCAGTTGCCAGGTAAAAAAGAAGGTCTTTGCCATATCTCAGAAGTCTCCAACTCACGCATCAAAGACTTGAATGAAGTATTCAAAGTTGGCGATATGCTAGAAGTTGTCGTAAAAGATATTAATGATCGTGGTCAGATAGCCCTTTCACATAAAGCTCTTTTAAAATAAAAAAAGACTTTTACAAAGCATAAAAAAACCTACAACCCAAAAGGTTGTAGGTTTTTTTTATAAGTTTCTAATCACTTACGCCTCTGTTGGAGGCTGATCCAGTTTTGGAGGAATGTTTTCCTCTTTCTTATCTTCAGGAATTGGAGGAGGCTTTGGTGCCATTTGCAAAGATTCCGCTGTGTCGACACGCTTTCTTTTCTTTTCTATATCCCAAGTTCCATCCATAATTTCTTTGATATCTTGTTTATCTAATGTCTCAAATTCCATAAGCATTTGAGTCATTAACTCAACTTTGTCTTTATGATCTTCTACAATCTGCAATGCTTTTTTATGAGCTTCATCTAGAATTTTAGAAACTTCAGCATCAATCTTTTCTGCTGTAGATTCAGAATATTTTTTAGATGCATAACCATTCTGACCCAGGTATTGTCCAGCAGTCTCTTTTTCATCATAGGTAATCAAACCAAGTTCACTCATTCCCCATTCACAAACCATCGCTCTAGCTAATTTAGTTGCTTGGTTAATGTCTTGGGAAGCGCCGGATGACATATCCTTAACAAAGATCTCCTCCGCTGCACGGCCTCCCATACAAATCGCCAACTGATCCACAACTTCGCGGCGCCAGTAATTCAAACGGTTTTTTTCTGGCATGAAATGGGTTGCTCCAAGAGAAAATCCTCTTGGGATAATCGTTACCTTATCAACTGGATCCGCATGCTCCACGCAAAGACCTACAATCGCATGACCCGATTCGTGGTAAGCGGTTGTTTTCTTTTCATCAACATCAATCTCAAGACTCTTTCTCTCTTTTCCATAGCGCACTTTATCACATGCTTCGATAGCTTCTGCAGATGTTACAGCAGAACGACCTCTTCTAGCCGCCATTAAAGCCGCCTCATTCAAGATATTGGCAAGATCAGCTCCTGATGCTCCAGGAGTATTTTTAGCAATATCCATAAGGTTAACCGATGGATCAATTTTAATTTTTCTCGCATGAACTTTCAAAATTTCAAAACGTCCTTTCACATCAGGTAAATCCAAAACAACCCGTCTATCAAAACGACCCGGACGAAGTAGCGCCTTATCCAAAATATCTGGCCTATTTGTTGCAGCCATTAGGATCACTCCTTCTTTTGTATCGAAACCATCCATCTCAACCAAAAGCTGATTCAATGTCTGCTCTCTTTCATCATGACCTCCGCCAATGCCGGCACCACGATGTCTTCCTACAGCATCGATTTCATCAACAAATATAATACAAGGGGCATTCTTTCTTCCCTGATCAAAAAGATCTCGAATTCGACTAGCACCAACCCCTACAAACATCTCCACAAAATCAGAACCCGAAATAGAGAAAAAGGGCCTGTCCGCTTCCCCGGCAACAGCTTTTGATACCAAAGTCTTACCTGTCCCAGGAGGGCCTACAAGAAGAACTCCTTTAGGAATTCTGGCACCTAACGCTGTAAACTTATAAGGATCTTTTAAGAAATCCACAATCTCATGCAATTCTTCTTTAGCCTCTTCCGCTCCCGCCACATCATTGAATGTGACTTTGTTTGTTTCTTTTGTCAGTAATTTCGCAGGAGACTTTCCAAAATTCATCGCAGAAGATCCCACACCTTTCATTTGTCTTGAGAAAATGAAAAACAGTGCAAAAATAATCAATAGAATCGGAAGGATTGTCACTATATATCCAAAATAATTAGGAGCAGGTTGCTTGCTTTTAAAAGTTTTTTCCAAAACAACATTTCGTGGTTGATCTGGTGCTTTAAAAGTTAAGCCTTTATTTTTTGAAAATTGGTTCCATTCTTTTTTTGCTTGAACAAACCATTGGTTGAATACTTCGCTATCCTGTTTTTCGAGCATCTTTGTAGAAACTTCCTGATTATTGAAAAACCAAATAACATTCACAACATTTTGTCTGGCTTTTTCCAAAAGAAGAGAGTTTTTCTGATAATCTTTCAAAACTACAGAATACTGATTCAATTGCTCAAGATAATTTCTAACAGATCTAAGAGGAGTCAATCTAGCTCCATCATGCATTTTCAAAAACTGCATAGAAAGCGCAGCAAGATCTGCATAGACTTCTTTATATACGTTAAATAACGTATCATAAGAGCCACTGGTAGCAAGCTTTGATTTCATTTCTTTGAGATTTGTTTTGTAAGGATCCTGCCCAACACCTAACTTTGTAGACATGTATAGCCCTACCAAAGTATTCATCTCTTCTCCAAGTTCCAAAACGCCTTTTTCAGTCACATTGCTTTGTAATAGCTCAATCTTTTGTTTCACATCTGATAGATTCACATCCAAATTCTGCACATTTTTCACAATAATGGCATTGGATTGCGACGTAGTATCATAAACATTTCCCACAACAACAAATCCTTTCTCAGGAATCGACATACCTGTTAATCCTAAAAAATACTCAGCAGAAGACTGAACTTCTTTTTGTGAATATCGAATATCACTTTGAAGCTGTTTTAAGTCAGATAAATATTGCTGATGTTGATTCAAAAGTTCCAAATAAGCAAATCTCTCATTAGATTCTGGCGACAGTTGTTCTTTGAATTTTCCCGAGAAAGTAACAAGATGGTCATTTTGTGCAATTTTTTTATTTTCGGACGGTTGGATCAAATCCAAATTAACCAAATGTTCTATTTGATGGCTAAAAGAGATCTCTGCTAAATTTTTATCTGTTAAGGAATTAATAGCCATAAAGATAAATAAAATGAGAAACACAAAAAATAAAAAGCCTCCTGGAATTCCTTTCTTGGTTTCCGGCTTTTGTGTATTTTTCTGATTTTTCATAATCGTTACTTCTTCTTTTTGTGGGATTTATGTTATTTTATTCCGATCAATTAAAGCAGATTTTTGTCAAAAAGTAAAGACAAAAACCGCATACTGACCACCATATTTCTTCTATAGCAAAATTCTATTAAAATGCATAAGACAAAATATTATTTTTTAATTTTAATTCGTAAATTAATTTCATTATTTAATTTGATTTTTTCATCTTTTATTCCAGTTAATAAATCAAAAAACGGAACATTATTACGAAATAATACAGGGAAATAACTTTTTAAAAATATTGGAATCTTTCTTTCTTGATAGCACTTATATATAAGCTTTTGGTTCAACCTATCCTTTTTTTGAAATGTTTTCAGTTGATATTCCCCCATAGGCACGGCAAGGACAGACTCTCCTTTCCACAAGGTTTGCCAATCGACTTTTTCTAATGAAACATCTTCCGAAACAACCTTCACCTCAAAATGAAAATTATTAAATGTTGGATACAATAGAAAAAGCCTTTTCCTGTCTACATAGATATGAACCTCTTTCAAAATCAAAGATCCTTTTTTATCTTCTTGAATCCAAGAGACAATCCTCTCCACATTTGATTTTGAAATAGGAGCCATGAAAGCCCAAAACATTTTCCGCACCAAATACTTCAATTCAAATGGATCCAATCTAGATGTTTGCAAGTCGATATAATTCCCTAAAACGCCACTTTTTCTTTTAGACCAATCAAGTGCAATCTTCCTATCCAAATACTGCTTCAATTCAAGCGATTGAAAAGCCATGACTCCTAAAGGCGCACTAACGGTCTTTCCAATTGCTTTTTGCATTATTGGCAAAAGTTCATGTCTAATACGATTTCTCGTATATTCAAACGAATAATTGCTTTTATCATCAAAGGCTGAAATTTTCTTCTCTTCAAGATATGCGCAAAGATCATTTTTAGAAACATTGAGTAAAGGCCTAAGAACTACCATACCTTGATAATGCGATATTTCCTGCATTCCAAATAAAGCAAATAAAGAAGCTCCTTCCAAAAATCTTTTCACAGTCGTTTCAATCTGATCATCCCTATGATGAGCAAAAAAAATGCCATCGCATTTCAACTTACTATAAATTTCTTGAAAGAATTGATACCTCTTATTTCTGGCATCATTTTCCCTATCAGATGTCGGAACCGATCCAAGTTTTTTTGAAAAAAAAGAAAGATTGTTATTCTTCGCATACTCTTCAAGAATTTCACACTCTTTTGAGCTTTCTTCTCGCCAATTGTGATCCACATGTACAACGCTTAAAGAAAAGTCATATAATTCTTTAAGCTCTAATAATAGTTCACATAGAGCTTTTGAATCATAGCCACCTGAAAGAGCCAATAAATAATGGCCTTTCTCTTTTCCATACTTTAAAAAGTATCGCTTCAATTCTTGTAATAATGATAAAGTTTTCGTTTTCATAGCTTCTATTGTATTCCATTTTTCCCATAGCTGCAAGCAATCAACTTTCGTGCTATGAAAAAAAGGCAAAAAGCTTCAAAATAACAAGAAAAAATCATTTTAATTATCATGCCTCTTTATTGGCGATACGTCATACAGTCATTTTTAAAAAATTTTTTTCTATCCATTACAGGATTTATAAGCGTACTTCTCGTAAGTAGACTGAAGGAAATCGCTCGTTTTGCCGCTATCTGCGGATCTTTGAAACAAGTGATTCTATATATCCTTTACCAAATCCCCCACATCCTTCCAATCGCCATTCCTATTTCTTGTCTAATCGCTTCTTTACTCTTTTTTCAGAGATTATCCAAAACATCCGAAATGACAGCAATGCGAGCATCTGGTCTTTCGATTTTTCAAATCATCACCCCACTACTTTTTATTTCTTTTTGGATTTCTATCGGCAACTTTTTTGTTTCTTCCGAAATCACCTCACGTACCCGCTTAAAATCAAAAGAAATGATCACAGTTCAAAGCTCAGAAAACCCCCTTCTTTTACTACAAAGACAAAAGCTATTAAAAATCAAAAATACCTATATTGATCTGACTTGCTCCGATGATTCCACAAAAGCTGAAAATGTCACCTTAATCACATATAACAAAGCAAACAAACGATTAAATTATATTTTTGCCAAAAACTTTTATATAGAAAACCAAAACCTGATTGGAAAAAACGTTTCACTCATTTCCAACCATGAAGAAGAAGAAAATCCTTTTTTCGACACAATGATCATCGAAAACCAGGAATCCATGTACACAAAAGCAGAAAATCTATCACAGTACCTAAAGACCAACCATTGGAGCCTAAACCCAAACTACCTTCCCATGAAACTTTTGCTATCAAGAGAAAAGACACAATCCTCACAAGACAAAAAATACATCAAAGCCTCCGTTGAGCTTGCAAGGCGTTTTTCTTGGGCTTTTGCATCCCTCACTTTCACCATCATAGGCATTTGTTTCGGCATTGAAATCGGGCGCAATCACTCTACTAAAAAACTTTTAACTGCATGTTTTCTAAGCATTTTTATTTTAATCACTCTATTATTTGGGAAATCGCTAAAATATTATCCATTACCTTCCATCCTATTATATGGCTTAGTCCAACCCATTATTCTTATTTTCAGCTTCTATACGCTAAAAAAAACATCCGAGGGTATTGAATAATGATTCTAAAAACATGGAAGAAAATGATTTACAAAAGAACATTGTTATTAATGGTGTTCTTTATGATTTTAACCTATTTATCCTTTATCCTTGTCGATTTTTCCCTTCGTAGCACTCGATTATTCACCTATACCGATGTATCCTACTTTAAAATCATTCGCTATTACCTCTATCACTTTATTCAATTTTTAAATCTCTTTTTACCACTAACCTATCTTCTCTCTTTTATCATTACCCTTTCTTCCATGAACCAAAACAGTGAACTTACAGCCCTTCTGACAAACGGTATCGCCAAAAAAAGTATTTTAAGGATCTATCTCATTATCGGTATTTTCACAACCTCTCTTCTTTATTTGAACCATCAATATTTCATTCCCAAATCCAGCCAGTATATAGCAAACTTCAAAGATGACCATTTGAGGAAACCCGGTAATATCAAAAAAGAATATCTATTTGTAAAAACGTTAAAAAATGAAGGAAAGCTCATATATCAAGCTGAAATTTCTAAAGGCAAATTGTTTGACGTGTTTTATTTATGCTCTGAAAACAGCCTATACCGAATCAAATACTTGGATCTTAACACAACGCCTGTCCAAGGAGAATATGTGGATGAATTCATTAAAGATCAAAATGGAGCCATCAAAAAAACAAAGTCTTATGAACAATTGCAATTTCCTCAAATTGCTTTTTCAAAGAAAATGGATAAAAAAGAGAAAATTCCTTTAGAAAACCTTTCCCTCTCACGATTATATCGCAGTTATCAGAAGAAATATTTTTCATCTTCTAAAGAAAAATACGACCTTCTAGCACAGATTAATTTCAAACTCGCTACCCCTTTGTTTCCTATCATACTCCTTTTAATGATCGCACCTTTTTGCTTTTCCTTTTCAAGAAATAAATCTATTTTCCTCATCACAGCAATCGGTCTTTTCACCTTCATTTCCATGTATATTCTTATGGACTGCGCATTAGTATTAGCAGAAAATAAAGTCTTACATCCATCGATTATCCTATGGGTACCCATCGGAATCACTTTTCTTATAGGAATGATATTTACAAAGAAATTAGTCTTTAACTAATTTTTGAATCATGCAATTCACGCCTTTGCTGGGCTTTTTTGTATCTTTGAATTTCAATAGCAGACTCTGGCAAAAGCATGGGTACATTTTGTGGTTTTAGAGTTTCATCAAATGCTTTGAAAGTAAAATAAGCTGTCAGGATTTTCTTATGCTCTAAAGTCATAAAATCATCACCTGTAACACTGATTCCCACTTCAATCTCACAACCCCAGGTACAATTAACAGAAGCGCTACAAACAAGAACATCTCCTCTTTTAGCAGGAGAATGAAACCGGACAAAATCAATTTTCCTCATAACGCATTGCATATCTGCATGATTCTTAGCCACCTGCAATGCTAAAGATTCTACAATTTGCAATATTCTACCACCATAAAAAATCCCTATAGGATCCGAATTCTCAGGAAAAAGTTCTATCTTTTGTCCTTGAATTGCCGTCTCCGAGGGAGTTTTATACTTAGGGGTTTGATCTAATAAAAACATTACTGTCCTTCCTATATTCAATACAAATATTATGAAGTCATTTTAAGTTCAATAAAAAAAAGATTATTTTTAATAAAAAAATAAATTTAAAAAAATAAATAAAAAAAATCCCTTGAAGAAATAATTCTTCAAGGGTTCCTTAATAAACAAGGAGGAAGAAAAAATATTATCTTTTTGAGAATTGGAATGATTTACGAGCTCCAGCAAGACCGTATTTTTTACGTTCTTTCATTCTTGGATCTCTTGTTAAATATCCATTTTCTTTCAAAACTTGTCTGAATTGTTCGTTATTTGCAACAATCGCTCTTGCAACCGCAAGTCTTGCCGCTTCACTTTGCGCTTGAATTCCACCGCCATTAATACGGAAAATCAAATCAAATTCGCCTGATAATTCAGTTTTTTTCAAAGGAGAAAGAATATCACTTCTTTGCAAATCAGCAGAAAAATATTCTTCGAAAGGTTTTTGATTTACAAGGACTTTGCCTTTACCTTTACGAAGACGCACTGAAGCTACAGCTGTTTTTCTACGTCCTACACCAATAATATCTTTTTGAATGTTCTTTACCATGTCTTTTGCCTTATATGTTTACAGCGATTGGTTTTTGTGCTTCCATTCCATGATTTTCATCACGAAAAATTCTAAGTCTTTTTAATTGTTGATTTGCAAGTTTTGTCTTAGGCATCATACCTTTAACTGCTCTACGAAGAATCTCTTCCGGCTTTTTCTCTTGCATAGTACGATAAGGAATTTCTCTAAGCCCACCAATTGCTCCCGTATAATGTCTATAGACTTTTTGAGCTTCTTTAGCACCTGTAACAGCAATTTGATCGGCATTCAAAATGATTACGCCGTCGCCAGTATCCACATGAGGTGCAAAAGTTGGTTTATGTTTTCCTCTTAACACATTAGCAACTTCAGAAGCAAATCGGCCTAAAGTCTTGCCTTTTGCATCAAAAAGAAACCAGTTCTTTTCAGCTTGTGCTTTTTCCTTTGTAATAAATGTAGTCGAGTTATTTTTTGTTTTCATGTTTTTCTCAGATAATCTTTTCAAAAATATAGGTAAATAATAGGCGATCAGTCGTTTTTTGCCAAGAATTTTTAAAAATTCCCAATAACGACTTAAATAATTATTGAAATGTCAAAAAATTCATATAATAACCTAACATCAAAACAAAAATATTGCAAAATTATTCTCCTAAGAGGCAAATTATTACTTTTTCAAATTATTATATGTAATTACCATGAAGACTTTTTATATCCATACATATGGTTGCCAAATGAACGAACTTGATTCCGACATCATGAAAGGCGTTCTTTTAAAAAAAAATTATCAAGAAACCAAAGATGAACAAGAAGCCGACTTAATCATTTTAAATACTTGTTCTGTAAGAAAACTTGCAGAAAGCAAAGTTTTCCATCACCTCCATATGTTGAAAAATCATCCTAAAAATCCGATTATCGGTCTTGCAGGATGCATGGCTATGACTCAAAAAGAATATCTTGTTAAAACTTTTCCCCATTTGAATTTCATACTCGGACCGAACAACATTCATCACCTAAATGAATTCTTGACTACGCTCGATGAAAATCAATCCTTTATAAAAGTGCAAAAAGACTTTACCGACGAACTGGACTATTTTGATGCGCAGAGATCTTCAAACCTGAAAGCATATGTATCCATTATCCGTGGATGTAATAATTTTTGCTCCTACTGCATCGTTCCTTTTACAAGAGGAAGAGAAGTCTCCAGACCTTCACAAAACATATTAGAAGAATGTGTAAAACTTGCAGACCAAGGATATAAAGAAATCACCTTGCTAGGACAAAATGTCAACAGCTATGGAAAAGATTTTAACGATAACAAAATGCTATTCCACGATCTTCTTTATAAGATCAATGATATTCCAGGAATCGAAAGAATCCGCTTTTTAACAAGCCATCCAAAAGATATCTCTAAAGAATTGATTTATGCTATCAGGGATTTAGATAAAGTATGCGAATTCATCCATTTCCCCATGCAATGTGGATCCAATACCATTTTAAAAAGAATGAACCGTAAGTACACTTATGAAAATTATCTGGAAAAAGTCTATCAAATCAAAGAGCTGATCCCCAATGCAACGATTGGAACAGATATCATCGTAGGATTCCCTGGTGAGACAGAAGAAGATTTCGAAAAAACTATGCAAGCTTTCAAAGAAATTCAATTTTCCTTAGCCTATATTTTTGCCTATAGTCCAAGAGACAATACCCTTGCAGCGAAATTTGAAGATCTTCTTTCAAAAGAAGAAAAACTAGTAAGAGTCAATCAACTACAAAAGCTTTATAAGGAAATAGGTGAAAGTAGAAGAAAAGCCATGATAGGACAAACCGAAGAAGTTTTAGTGGAAAGGCTGAATAAAGATGGTAAAATGCTCAAAGGAAAAACTAGACGCTTTGAAAAAGTAATCTTCGAAGGAGACGAATCACTTATCGGATCATTGCAAAAAGTTCGTCTTGATTCCTTCAGACATGAAACCTTTATCGCTTCGAAAATTTAAAGCATTTTTTCAAATTCTTTTTCACTGATAATACGAACACCTAGTTTTTGAGCTTTATCATATTTGGAACCTGGGTCATCCCCTACAAGTAAAAAATCTGTTTTTTTACTGACAGAACTTGAGGTTTTCCCCCCTCGTTCCTTAATTAAGGAAGAAGCTTCTTCACGCGTATAATCCTGCAATGCCCCGGTTAAAACAAACACTTTTCCATCAAACTCTTTGGAAACATTTTTTTTAGCAATTTTTTCAATTTCAATACCTGCTGTCAAAAGCTCTTCGATCTCTTTTTGATTTTTTTCATTTTCAAAAAAATCAACCAAGGATTTTGCCATCTTTTCTCCAATTCCTTCGATCTTTTCAAAATCCTCTTGCTGCATATTCATAAGCGTTTTTAGATCTTTTGCCTCATCTGCCAAAAGCTCTGCCGATTCCTTTCCAATATAAGGGATTTCTAAACTCATAATAAATTTAGGGAATGAGCATTTTTTAGAATTTTCAAGACTCTCCAGTAAATTCTGAATAGACTTTTCTTTAAATCCTTCCAATTGCGCCAAATCCTCTTCTTTTAATTTAAAAAAATCAGAAGGTGAGGAAACAAAACCTTTTTCAAAAAGCATTTCCACAACTCTTTCACCCAAATGATCAATATCCATCGCCTGCTTACTTGCAAAAAAGATGAGATTTCTCAAATGTCTTTGAGAGCATTTTTTATTGGGACAACGGAAAGCTACCTCATTTTCTCTTCGAATCAGTTCAGTTCCACATACAGGACAATTTTTAGGCATCCTCCAAGGTTTTGAATCTTTTTTTCTTTTTTTTAAATCCACTGAGACAACTTTCGGAATAACATCCCCACCTTTTTCAATAATCGCTGTATCCCCTATTCGAATATCTTTTCTTTCAACTTCATCCTGATTATGCAAAGTAGCTCTGGAAATAGTTGAACCCGCAACTTTGACAGGCTTTAATTCGGCAACAGGAGTAATCACCCCTGTCCGTCCAACCTGAACGGTAATGTCTTCAATCACAGTTTCCGCCTGCTCAGGAGCAAATTTATAAGCGACGGCGAAACGGGGGGATTTCCCTGTCGCCCCGAGTTTTTTTTGATCTTCTAAATCATTGAGCTTGATCACAATCCCATCAATTTCAAAAGAAAGATCTTTTCTTTCCTCTTCAATCCTATGAGAAAAATCAATAATTTTTTTAAGACTATCACATTTTGCAAAATGCTTTTCCTTAGATACGGGAAGGCCAAAATCCTTTAAAAATTTATGCACTTCATATTGGGTGTCAACAAAATCTTCCCCATGAGCAATTCCATAAAAAACGCAATTCAATCTTCTTTTTGAAACTTCTTTGGAATTTAAAAGCTTCAAAGATCCAGCTGCCGCATTACGTGGATTGGCAAAAAGATCCAATCCCTCTTCTTTCCTTTCATCATTTAAATAACGAAACGCTTTTAAAGGCATGAACACCTCTCCTCTCACTTCCAAGACATCTGGGAGATCCTTTCCTGTAAGTTTTAAAGGAATCGTCTTAATCGTTTTAATGTTTTGTGTAATATCATCGCCTCTTTTCCCATTTCCGCGGGTCAAAGCCTGCACCAAATGCCCCTTTTCATAACGAACGGAAATTGCTGTTCCATCCATCTTCAGTTCAACACAGAATTCAAGCTGTTTTTGTGGCAGCAGTTTTTGCACTCTCTGAATAAAATCTTCAATTTCGCTTTCGGAATATGTGTTGGATAATGACAGCATCGGCAAAATATGATTTGCCTGTTTGAATCCTTTTGTCACAAATTCACTTACCCGCAAGGTAGGTGAATTTGGATGAATCTTATCCGGATGCTCTTTTTCATAAGCTTCCAAGCTTTTCATAAGGTGATCATATTCATAATCGGAAATCATGGGTTTGCATTCATGATAATAATGCCTGTCATGCTCGATCACTTCGTGAACCATTTCCAAATATTGGCTATGAGATAAAATCTTATGTTGCATAAATCACCCAGCTTGTTTTGAGAACTATTTTTTAGCTTAACAAAGATAGGCTTTAGAAAAAAAATTTATTTTTGAAATTTATCAAAAAAATATTTCCGACCTTTCACAAAAGAGATTTTATCATTTGAATGAAGAGTAGTCCCAAACTCTTTTCTAGATTCTTTCATTCGAAAACTTTTTATCTTTGATTGAAGTTTGAAAACAAAAGAACAATCATAAGAGGGCCTAAAAACAAGTTTTTTGAGAAACTTTTTAGAAAACTCCACATCAAATGTTCCGTACTCTGTCTTTAAATTGATTGCTTTCCCATGAGAAATCGAAGGAGGCATACAAGTCAAGACAAAAACTTTTTCAGGTTCCGTATAAAGAAAAAGAGATTCGATAATCTTTTTTCCATATTCAAATAAAATCGTTGGATGCGCTTTTTTTGAAACCTTCTGATCTACTAGGATCCCTTGATATTCCTCATCGAGCAACCTAGGCATTAAAAATGTTGAAAAGCCGGATCTCAATGTCAGTTCCAAAAGATCTTCTATCTTCTTTTTATTTTTCATACAAATCAAAGGTATGCATTGATCCAAGAATTTCGCCGTTCCTTCAATTGTAGAAGTAAAAAAAGGAACTTTTTGCGAAAGAAGATGCCAATAAGGTAGATATTCCGTTAACAGAAAACGCCTTTGCATCATGGAAACATCTTTTTGTTTAAATACCCCAAAGGAAATCTTGGAAATACTTTTTTCAAATTTTGTAGCAAACTTCCAAGGAACAAAAAGGGTTTCTTTGGCATGCATAAAACCACAAATTTGCTTAATGGAGGAAACTTTTGAAATAAAAGAAAACTTCAACTCACCTGCCGGCATTTTCACAGCCATCAAATCAATACCTTCTTCTTTTGCCACAATACGAAAACGGAAATGCCCCATTCGAATATGTCCATTGATTTCAATATAGTTTTTATCCAAGTTTTGAAAAATCGTAAACCCTTTCATCGGACCTAAAAAATCAAAATGAATTTCAAACTTTTCCTCTTTTCTCATAAGAGGAGAAATGATAATTTTTGTCGGATACACTTCTAACGCAAGCTCGGTTCCGGGAAGCATCAACTTCTCTCCATAGCGATGAGAAAAATAGGTATAACGATCATTCAGTTGAATCATATTACAGAACCTTCTAGTTGATTATTTCGCATTTTTATTACCTGCAGCTTTACAGAATCGTTGGGTTTATAGACTGTTTTAGAACAAAATGATACAAGAGCAAAATTTTCCAATCGTCCTGAAAATCGATTTTGTTTTTCTTTTGTCTGCTCAATTAAAATTGTTTGTTTTAAGCCAATAAAT
>ERZ795053.2730-NODE-2730-length-20871-cov-31.966852_pt1 | contig 20871 bp, 18 predicted proteins | sample MGYA00375137_ERZ795053 | MGnify/ENA primary metagenome ERZ795053 (study PRJEB30182, sample SAMN05720284) | activated sludge metagenome | isolation source: Anaerobic digester | place: Hong Kong | collected 2014-12-17 ...
CGCCGGTAATCAAATCGTCCAGAAGGTGGCTGACCTGGCGGACGTTGCGGGCGACTTCGGAAACGCCCTTCTTGGCGCGGTCCAATTCCTCCAGCACCATCATTGGCAGGTGGATGTCGTGCTCCTTGAAGCGAAACAGGGCGGTGGGGTCGTGCATCAGCACGTTGGTGTCGAGCACGAACAGGCGGCGGTCGGCCGAATGAAGCGAGGGAGTCGTGATGGCGGTTTGGGGCATCGGAGCGGAATCGGGCGTCATGGCGCGGGTTTGCGGTTGGGCGGGGGAGCGGGAAGGACCGGCGCGGCGGGTGCGACGGGTGTGTGGACCGGGTATCGGCGTGGGTTACGAAGCCAGGGATTCCACCGCCGCCAGTACTTCGGCGGCGTGACCATCGGGTTTGACCTTGCGCCATTCCCGTCGCAACACGCCCTCCGCATCGATCAGAAAGGTGCTGCGTTGCACGCCCACCACGTCCTTGCCGTACATTTTTTTCGGCTGTAGCACGCTGAACAGTTGGCACAGGGTTTGGTCGGTGTCGGCGATGAGAGGAAACGGAAAGTTTTGCTGGGCGCGGAAACGGTCGTGGCTACGCAAGCTGTCGCGCGATGCGCCGAACACCACCGCGTTCAGGGCGGCGAAGCGGTCGTGCAGGTCTCGGAACTGTTGGCCTTCAAGCGTGCAGCCCGAGGTATTGTCCTTGGGATAGAAGTACAGAATCACCCGGTGGCCACGCAGTTCGGAAAGCCGCTTGGTTCCGTCGGTCGTGACGGCGCTGAAGTCGGGAACGGGCTGGTCCACGGTCACGCTCATGTCGATTTACCCCTTGATCGGTTCCAGTACCGCATCCAGGTTCAGGTCGTCGCAGAAGTCCAGGAATTCCTCGCGCAGCAGGGCGATGTGGGTGTTGGCCGGAATGCCGATGGCCAGGTTGACCGAGAACATCGGCGTGCCGGTATGCGGCGCGCTGTAGCTGCGGGTGACCATGTCCTCGATGTTGATCGAGCGGCTGGCGAAGAAGCCGGCCAGGTGATGGACGATGCCCGGTTGGTTGACCGCCACCACTTCCACGGCGTAGGGCAGGACATCGCCGGCCGGCACGCGGCCCTCGGTGCGTTTGGCGACGATGGTCATGTCCAGCGCCTGCTCCAGCCGCTTGAGTTGCATTTCCAGCTTGGTCAGGGTATTCCAATTGCCCTGGACCAGCAGCAGGATGGCAAACTCGCCGCCCAGCACGGTCATGCGGCTGTCCACGATGCCGCAGTCGCATTCCAGGATCACGCGGGACAGTTCATTGACCAGACCGGGACGATCTTCGCCGAGGGCGGAAACGACCAGATAGTTTTTCACGGATGGAGCTTCCTACGGGCAAATAATCGGGAGATGATAAACCGCAGTGTACAGGCATCCAGCGGGGGTGAAAACCGCCCTCGCGCCGCCCAGCGCGGGCGCTTGTCAAGGTCGCTCGGTATCCGTACCATGCGACGATTGTTTGGAAAATCAGAGAGTATAAGATTATGTTTCGTGGCAGCATGGTGGCGATCGTTACCCCGATGCGCGCGGACGGCGCGCTGGATCTCGAAGCGTTGGCGCGGCTGGTGGAGTTTCATATCGACAACGGCACCGATGCCATCGTCGCCGTCGGTACCACCGGCGAATCGGCGACGCTCGATTATGAGGAACACATCGCGGTGGTCCACAAGGTGGTGGGGCAGGTCAAGGGGCGGATTCCGGTGATCGCTGGCACCGGCGCCAACTCCACCCGCGAGGCGCTGCATCTGACTCAGCGCGCCATGGAGGCCGGTGCCGACGGTTGCCTGTTGGTGACCCCGTACTACAACAAGCCCACCCAGGAAGGCTTGTACCAACACTACAAGCTGATCGCCGACAGCGTGGCGATCCCGCAGATTCTGTACAACGTGCCCGGTCGCACCGCTTGCGACATGAAGCCGGAAACCGTCGAGCGCTTGGCCGATATTCCCAACATCGTCGGCATCAAGGAAGCCAGCGGTAGCATCGAGCGTATTCGGGAACTGGTGCGGCGCCTCGGTGATCGCATGGATGTCTACAGCGGCGAGGATGGAATTGCCGCCGAAGCGATTCTCAACGGCGCCAAGGGGACGATTTCGGTCACCGCCAACGTCGCGCCGCGCGCCATGCACGAGATGTGCGCCGCCGCGCTGGCTGGTGACCGCGACCAGACCGAAGCCATCGACAGCCGGTTGGCCGAACTGCACAAGGCGCTGTTCCTCGAATCCAACCCGATTCCGGTGAAATGGGCGGTCGGCCAGTTGGATCTGATTCCACCGGGCATCCGGTTGCCGCTGACGCCGCTGTCCGACGCCTTGCACCCGGCGGTGCTGGCGGCGATGCGGCAGGCGGGAGTGATTGGATAACACCATGACGATTCGATTTTCATGTTCCCTTTGGCGCGCGACCGCGCTTGCCGCCGCCACCCTGACGGTTGCCGCGGGTTGTTCCACCAGCTTCGATACCCTATTGCCGGACCGGCGGCCGGATTATCGGAAAAGCACGGTGTCGCAGCCGCTGGAAATCCCGCCGGATCTCACCGCGTCCACCATCGACGATACCTTGCTGGTGCCGGAGCTCAATCCGGCGGGTTCGGCTAGTCTGTCGACCTACGCCAAGGAACGCGGTGGGCCGCAAGCGCAGGCCCGCGCGCCCGAGGCAGTGCTGCCGCCGCAGCCAGGCATTACCCTGGAACAGGACGGTAACCAGCGTTGGTTGGCGATCGCGGCGCCCACCGATCAGGTATGGCCCAAGGTTCGGGAGTTCTGGACCAGTAACGGTTTTGTCCTGAAGCGCGACGATCCCACCATCGGCATCATGGAGACCGACTGGGTGGAGAACCGCGCCGATATTCCCCAGGACGGCCTGCGCGGCATTCTGAAAAAGTATCTGGATATCCTCTACTCGGCGCCGACCCGCGATAAATTCCGGGTTCGGCTCGAACGTGCCTCGGACGACAAGGTTACGGATCTGTACCTGACCCATTATGGAGTGGAGGAGGTGGCGGTCGGCGGCGCGTCCGCCAGCGCCAGCAATGCCTATATCTGGCAGCGGCGACCTTCCGATCCCGAGTTGGAAGCCGAAATGCTCAATCGGCTGACGGTCTATCTGGGCGCGTCGGAGAAGCGAGCCGAAACCCAGCAGGCCAAGGCGGCCGAGACGACGGGGCCGCGCGTGCGCCGGGTCGAGCAGGGTGGCGAGAGTCAGTTGATCATCGACGAGGACTACTCCCGAGCCTGGCGGTTGGTGGGACTGGCGCTGGATGGCAGTAACTACGCGGTGGAAGAACAGAACCGCGGTCAGGGTCTGTATGTGGTCGAGTATCGTGATCCTGAAAAGGAGAACCAGAAACCGGGCAGCGAGGGCTTTTTCTCCAAGTTGGCCTTCTGGCGCGACAAACCGGAAGCGCCGGCGGTGGGAACCCGCTACCGGGTTCGGCTGGCGGGTCAGGGTACGCACACGCTAGTGGTGGTTCGCGACAGCAACGATCAGCCCGACGATTCGGCCGGTGCCCGGCAGGTGTTGGACGTCTTGCAACAGGTCATCAAGTAATGGCGAATGGCAAGCGGCGCTTAATGGTTCGTTACCTCGCTGTTTGCCATCTCGCCACGTCTCCGCCCGTTGCGGAATACGCCTTGCGGTGAGCGCGGATATCCGGCGATTGCCGCCACAACTGGTCAGCCAGATCGCCGCCGGCGAAGTGGTCGAGCGCCCGGCGGCGGTCGTCAAGGAACTGCTGGAAAACAGCCTGGACGCCGGGGCGACCCGCATCGCCGTTGAAGTGGAGCAGGGTGGGGTGCGGTTGATCCGGGTGCGCGACGATGGCGGCGGCATTGCCCCCGCGCAACTGGCGTTGGCGCTGGCCCGCCACGCCACCAGCAAGATCGCCAGCTTCGAGGATCTCCAACAGGTGGTCAGCCTGGGTTTCCGCGGCGAGGCGTTGCCCAGCGTCGCTTCGGTGTCGCGGTTGACCCTGACCTCCCGCGTTGCCGGCCAGGACAGCGGTTGGCGCATTGGTGGCGACGGTGGCGATGTCTTCAGCGAGCCGGTGCCGGCGCCGCATCCGCTGGGTACCACCGTCGAGGCGCGCGAGCTGTTCTTCAACGTTCCCGCCCGGCGCAAGTTCCTGCGTGGCGAGCGCACCGAGTTCGGTCATATTGAGGAAGGGGTCCGCCGTCTGGCGCTGAGTCGGTTCGCGGTCGGATTTCACCTCTGGCACAACCAGCGCGCGGTATTGCGCCTGGAGCCGGCGCCCGACCGGGAAACCGGCGCCCGGCGGCTGGCGGAGTTGTGCGGCCGGGAATTCGGCGCGGCCAGCGTGTGGGTCGATCGTGGCGAGACCGATTTGCGGTTGACCGGTTGGTTGGGGTTACCGGCGGTATCGCGCGCTCAGCCGGACCTGCAATATTTCTTCGTCAACGGCCGGCCGGTGCGCGACCGGGTCATGGCGCACGCGGTCCGGCAGGCTTATCGGGATATTCTCTATCAGGATCGTCAGCCGGCGGTCGTGCTCTATCTGGACATCGACCCTGACCGGGTCGATGTCAACGCCCACCCCGCCAAGCATGAAGTGCGCTTTCGAGACAGCTCGTTCGTCCATGAATTCATCCGCCGTACCGTGCAGGCGACGCTGGCCGAAATCAGGCCCGGCACGGCGCCGCAGCCGATCATCCAAACCGGCGAGCGCTGGCGGCCAACGGGCGGACCCGGCGGTGGGCCGATTCCAGCAGAGCGTTGGGAAGTTCGCCAGCCGGGATTACCGTTGCGGGTTGGCGAACAGATGGCGGTTTACGGTCGGATGCATTCATCTTCGGGTCTCGAACCGATTCCGACCGATCCCAATCCCGCTCCCGTCGCGGATGCCGAACGACCGCCGTTGGGCTACGCGCTCGGTCAGTTGCACGGTTGCTATGTGCTGGCGGAAAACGCCGATGGGCTGGTGGTGGTGGATATGCACGCCGCGCACGAGCGTATCCTGTACGAGCGCTTGAAGCGCTTGCAGGCGGAAAACGCGCTCAAGACCCAGACGTTGCTGGTGCCGGTGACGCTCACGGTGGGTCCCAGGGAGCGCCAGTTGGTCGAGGAGCACGGCGCGCTGTTCGCCCAATCCGGTCTGGAGGTGGCAATACTGGGGCCGGAAACCCTGGCGGTGCGACAGGTGCCCGCGTTGCTGGCGGATACCGACATCGCCGGGATGGTACGCGATATGTTGGCCGATTTGGCGGTGTACGAGACCAGTGACCGGTTGGAGGACGCCAACCAGGCGCTGCTGGCCAGTCTGGCCTGTCACGGCGCCATACGCGCCAACCGGCCGCTCAACCTGCTGGAAATGAATACCCTGCTGCGCGACATGGAGCGCACCGATCGTGGCGGTCAGTGCAATCACGGTCGACCCACCTGGACGCAACTGACGCTGGACGAGCTGGATCGCTTGTTTCGACGCGGACGTTGAGCGGGGAGATCACGGACAGGTGGCGACGATGGGCGGGACGAGTCTGACGACGGATCGTGGACAGGCCGATCCGCGTCCGCCGGTGCTGTTTCTGATGGGGCCGACCGCCTCCGGCAAGACCGCGCTGGCGGTGGCGCTGGCCCAACGCCTGCCGTTCGAAATCGTCAGCGTGGATTCGGCGTTGGTCTACCGGGGAATGGATATCGGCACCGCCAAACCCGATGTGGACACCTTGCGGCTCGTCCCGCACCGCCTGGTGGATATTCTCGATCCGGCCGAGGCGTATTCCGCCGGCCGGTTTCGGAGCGATGCCCTGGCCGAGATCGCCGCCATTCAGGCCGCGGGCCGTTTTCCGCTGCTGGTTGGCGGCACCATGTTGTACTTTCGGGCGCTGGAACGGGGTTTGGCGGAATTGCCGGTCGCCGATCCGGCGATTCGCGCCCGGCTGGCCGAGGAGTTGGCCGAGCGTGGTGGCGCGGCGCTGCATGCGCGATTGGCACGGTGCGATCCGGTCGCCGCCGCGCGGATTCATCCGCACGACGCCCAGCGCATCCAGCGGGCTCTGGAAGTATATGAACTGACCGGGCATCCGCTGACGGAACTTTGCGCCCGGCCGTGCGACGAAATGTTACCGTTCCGTGTCGTCAAGCTGATCTTGGCGCCGATGGAGCGGCGGATTTTGCATGACCGTATTCGAACCCGATTCCAGCTTATGCTGGAATCGGGTTTCATTGCCGAAGTAGAGCGCCTGCGCGCGCGTGGCGATCTGGATCTGGCCAAGCCCTCGATGCGGGCGGTCGGCTATCGACAGGTTTGGGAATACCTGGACGGCTTGTTGGATCGCGTGGACATGATCGAGCGCGCCGTGGTGGCCACGCGCCAGTTCGCCAAGCGGCAGTTGACTTGGCTGCGCGCGGACATGGCGGCGGCATGGCTGGACAGCGGTCAGCCGCGGTTGCTGGAGCAGGTCGTTGTCGAGTTGCGGGCACGCGGGTTTTTCCCCAAGGACACGCAGTGCTTGTGCTAGTATGCGAACGTTTTAGACCGGCCGCTGTTTCGCCGCCGGCGCGAGCGCGGCATCTTGGGAACGGGGTGATTCCCGCGATTAATACATGGCGGGAACGTGGCGAGCCGGTCCGATGGGTATTTCTGAGGGGGTAGGCACGCATCGTGCACGGCGTCTGCGGTTTAGGATGATTTCAAGAATCCTTGAGATTTTTTGTATGTTTCGTGCCCATAACAACAAGGGAGAATCGTAATGGCGAAAGGTCATTCCCTTCAGGAACCGTTCTTGAATGCATTGCGCAAGGAACGAATTCCGGTTTCGGTCTATTTGGTCAACGGGATCAAGCTGCAGGGCCAGATCGAGTCTTTCGATCAGTTCGTGGTGCTGCTCAAGAACAGCGTCAGCCAAATGATCTACAAACATGCCATTTCCACGGTCGTACCGGTGCGCAACGTGCGCTTGAATCTGGCAACGGACGACGGCACCGCCGGCGACCCGTCCTGACCGGTTCGAGCGGAATTACGGGGGGCGTTTTGTTCGAGCGTCCGCGCGGCGGCGAACGTGCTGTTCTGGTGCACCTGTCGCTGGATAAGCCTGAAAGCAGTCAGGATTTCACCGAGTTTCAGGAGCTGGCCGCATCGGCGGGCGCCGAGTGCGTGGCGCTGATTACCGGGCGACGACGCACGCCGGATCCCCGCCTGTTCGTCGGCGGCGGCAAGGCCGAGGAAATCCGGGATGCGGCACGGAGTGGCGGGGCGGAACTGGTTATTTTCGATCACGCCCTGTCGCCCAGCCAGGAACGCAATCTGGAGACGCTGCTGCAATGCCGGGTTCTGGATCGTACCGGCCTGATCTTGGATATCTTTGCCCAGCGGGCGCGCAGTTTCGAAGGCAAGTTGCAGGTGGAACTGGCGCAATTGCGTCATCTATCCACGCGGCTGGTGCGCGGCTGGACGCACCTGGAGCGACAACGCGGCGGCATTGGGCTGCGTGGTCCGGGTGAAACCCAGCTCGAAACCGACCGCCGCCTGCTGGCTGACCGGATACGGCAGATACGCCTGCGTTTGGATCGGGTCGAGCGGCAACGCGAGCAGGGGCGGCGGGCCAGACGCAAGGCCGATCTACCGACGGTCTCGCTGGTTGGTTACACCAACGCGGGTAAATCCACCCTGTTCAATGCCCTGACGCAGGCCGGCGTCTATGTGGCGGATCAATTGTTCGCCACCCTGGATCCGACGCTGCGGCGGCTGGATCTACCAAGCGCCGAGCCGATCGTGCTGGCCGATACCGTGGGTTTCGTCAGCCGTCTTCCGCACGAGTTGGTGGCGGCCTTTCGCTCGACCCTGCGAGAGACCTGTGAAGCCAGCCTGCTGTTGCATGTGATCGACGTCGGCCATCCGGATCGAGACGACATCATCGCCCAGGTGGACGCCGTGCTGACGGAGATCGGCGCGGCGGAGGTGCCCTGCTTGCAGATCTTCAACAAGATCGATCTGACGGGTGAACCGCCTCGGTTGGAGCGGGACGCCGAAGGGCAACCGCGAGCCGTTTGGTTGTCGGCGGCGTCCGGCACGGGCACCGACCTACTGATCGCGGCGCTGGCCGAGCGTCTGCGAGGCGAGACCATGCATGGTTGGTTATGTCTGCCCCCGGCGGCGGCCCGGTTGCGAGCGCGTTTGTTCAGTCTGGACGCGGTGGTGGACGAACGGATTGGGCCGGCGGGAGAATGGTTGATCGAGGTGCGCACATCACGAGGTAATATGGATCTGCTCCGTCGCCGGGACGGCTTGCAAGCGGAATGGGTGCGTTCGGGTCTGGCAATCCCGGCGGTGTGAAGAGTATCGGAGATAACGAATTTTGAGGTACGACATGGCCTGGAATGAACCGGGAGGCGGCAATCGCGATCCCTGGAGTGGAGGCGGCCGCGATCAGGGACCGCCCGATCTGGATGAGGTGATCCGCAAGCTGTCGGACAAGTTTGGCGCCCTGCTGGGTGGTCGGCGCGGTGGCGGCGACGGTGGTGGTGGCGGTGGCAGTGGCAGTGGATCTTCGGGTGCCGGATTTGCCGGGGTCGGTCTGGTGGTCGGGCTGATCGCTCTGATCGGTTGGTTGATCGCCAGTATCTACATCGTCAACGAAGGCCAGCGCGGCGTGGTGCTACGTTTCGGCCGCTATCTGGAGACCACGCTGCCAGGTCCGCACCTGCGGTTGTTTCCCATCGACCGGGTGGAGATCGTGAATGTCGAGCAACGGCGCTTCCGGGAAATCGGCTATCGCTCCGGCGGTAACGGCGGCCGGCAAGCGGCGATTCGTTCGGTGCCGAAGGAGGCGTTGATGTTGACTCAGGACGAGAACATCGTGGACGTGCGGTTGGCGGTGCAATACCAGGTCAAGGATCCTCGCGCCTACCTGTTCCACCTGATCGATCCGGAAAGCGTTCTGGTTCAGGTGGTGGAAAGCGCCGCGCGGGAAACCATCGGCAAAAGCACCATGGATTTCGTGCTGACCGAAGGTCGCAGCGATATCGTGGCCGATATCAAGACCCTCAGCCAGCGCATCCTGGACAGCTACGGCCCAGACCAGCCGGCCGAGGCGCCGCCGACGGGGCAGGAAGCGGTGCAGGCCGGATTGGATAAACAGCAGGGTGGCGCCGGTCTGCAAATCGTGACCGTGGTGCTGCAGGACGCCCAGCCGCCGGAGGAAGTGCAGGATGCATTCGCCGACGCCATCAAGGCGCGCGAGGACGAACAGCGGCTCAAGAACGAAGCCGAAGCCTACGCCAATGAAATCATCCCGAAGGCGCGCGGTCAGGCGGCTCGGCGGCTGCAGGAAGCCGCGGCTTATAAAGAACAGGTCGTCGCCCAGGCCCAGGGCGAGGCCAGTCGCTTCGAGCAGTTGCTGTCGGCGTATCAGAAGGCGCCGGAAGTCACTCGCGAGCGCTTGTATCTGGAGACCTTGGAGTCGGTGTTGTCGCAGACGAGCAAGGTGTTGGTGGATGTCAAGGGTACCAATAACCTGTTATACCTGCCGCTGGATCGCTTGCTCAACCCCGCGGCGGGATCGAATGCGGCCAGCGCGGCGGCAGGAAATTCTTTGTCGGAGACCTTGCCCGCCACCTCATCGACATCAATCGACGGCAGCGCGGCGGCCACACGTTTGCGTGATCTTAACCGCGGTCGGGAGGTGCGCTAATGGCTCTATCTCAATTGCCGGTATCCCGGAACATGCTGCTGGGCGCGGTCTCCGCCATCGTGTTGCTGTTGTCGCTGTCGCTGTTTACGGTGGATGAAACCCAGACCGCGCTTCGCTTTCAGTTGGGTGAAATGGTCGAGGCGGATTACCAGCCGGGCCTGCACTGGAAATGGCCGCTGATCAACAATATCCGCAAGTTCGATCGGCGCTTGCAAACCCTGGATGCCGAACCGGAGCGGTTTCTGACCGCCGAAAAGAAGAACGTCATCGTCGACTCCTTTGTCATGTGGCGGATCCAGGACGTGCGGCGGTTCTACACGGCGGTGGGTGGCGAACCGATTCAGGCCAATGTGCGGCTGGATCAGATCGTCAAGGACGGTCTGCGCAGCGAGTTCAGCAAGCGCACCATCCAGGAAGTGGTATCGGGCGATCGCGACCAGATTATGGAAACCTTGAGTCACCTGCTCAAGGAGCAGGCCAAGCAGTTGGGGATCGCCGCCGTGGATGTACGGATCAAGCGGATCGATCTGCCGCCGGATGTCAGCAATTCGGTGTTTAGCCGCATGAAAGCCGAGCGGTTGCGGGTGGCCAAGGATTTCCGCTCGCGTGGCGCCGAGGCCGCCGAGCGCATCCGCGCCGACGCCGACCGGCAAAGGACGGTGACCTTGGCGGAAGCCTACCGTGACGCTGAACGGCAGCGCGGCGAAGGTGATGCCCAGGCCACCGATATCTACGCCCAAGCTTACGGCAAGGACCAGGACTTCTACAGTTTTTCGCGCAGCCTGACGGCCTATCGACAAAGCTTCGGCGATAAGGGCGATGTGCTGGTGCTACAACCGGAAGATTTTCAGTTCTTCCAGTATTTCAATAAATTGCGATGACCGGAAGCGATGGCTGGGTCGACAACGATATCGCGTCCCCCAGCGAATGCCGCTATGTGGAATGAACTGCTGGCGGCTTTCGGCCTGATGCTGGTGCTGGAAGGTATCTTGCCGTTCCTCAGCCCGGGCCGTTTGCGCCAGACGTTGTTGCAGATGGCAAAACTGGAGGATCGCGCGCTGCGTTTGGTCGGATTGACCAGTATGTTGCTGGGGTTGTTGGTGCTGTATGTATTTCGCTGAGTTCGCCCGATCCATCCTCCACCGGTTTTTCCGAATCTCACCACTTTCCTCCCACCATGACCGCTGAAGATCGCTGGCTTTTGCCTGAAGGTATCGAAGAAATCCTGCCACCTGCCGCCGGCCGGATGGAGCGGCTGCGCCGCGAATTGCTCGATTTGTACGAGAGCTGGGGTTACGAGCTGGTTACCCCCCCGCTGATCGAGTTTCTGGAGTCGTTGCTGACCGGCACCGGCAACGATCTGGAGCTGCAAACCTTCAAACTGACCGATCAATTGAGCGGGCGGATGATGGGAGTGCGGGCCGACATGACGCCACAGGTGGCCCGGATCGATGCTCACCTGCTCAAGCGTACCGGCCCGGTCCGGCTGTGCTACATGGGTACGGTGCTGCGTACCCGCGCCGACGGCTTTGGCGGTTCGCGCAGTCCGTATCAGGCCGGGGTGGAACTGTATGGTCACCGTGGCCACGAAAGCGATCTGGAAGTGTTGATGTTGATGTTGGAAACCCTGCAAACGGCGGGCATCGACGGCGCGGTGCATCTGGATTTGGGACATGTGGCGGTATTTCGCGAGCTGGTCCGTCAGGCCGGACTGGATCGAGAGCGCGAGGGGCTGTTGTTCGAAGCCTTGCAGCGCAAGGCCTTACCGGAGATACGCCAGCAACTGGCCGTCTGGGCACTGCCGGCGCCGTGCGAACAAGCACTACTGGCGCTGGCCGAGCTGAACGGGGGGCCGGAGGTGCTGGACGAGGCGGATTTGCGTTTGGTGGCGGCCGGCGAGGCCGTGCGCGACGCGCTGGCGATGCTGAGGCGGCTGGTGGCGGCCCTGCTGCGGCGCTGGCCGGAACTGCCGATTCATATCGATCTGGCCGAACTGCGGGGATATCGCTATCACACCGGCGTACTGTTTGCGGCCTACGTGCCGGGACAGGGGCAGGCGGTGGCGCAAGGCGGGCGCTACGACGAGATTGCCCAGGTGTTCGGTCGGGCCCGACCGGCAACCGGTTTCAGCACCGATTTGGCGACGTTGCTGTCGCTGGCGCCGCCGGTGGAGGTCGCCGCTACCGGCATTTACGCCCCACCGGTCGGGGATGCAGCGCTGGAGCGGCGAGTGGCGACGTTGCGAAGCCGGGGAGAACGAGTGATTCGCGCCTTGCCGGGTGCGACGGCGGCGCCAGAAACCCTGGGTTGCGATCGGCTGCTGGTCCAGCGGGATGGGGAATGGGACGTGGTTCTCCCGCCGGTGCCCTCCGCCGCGAACGAATAGCCATTTCTCAGGAAATATCGGGATAACACTGACATGGGCAAGAATGTAGTCATTATCGGCGCGCAGTGGGGCGACGAAGGCAAAGGCAAGATCGTCGATCTGCTCACCGAGAGTGCCGCGGTGGTGGTGCGGTTTCAGGGTGGGCACAACGCCGGACACACTTTGGTCATCAACGGTCGTAAGACCGTGCTGCATCTGATTCCCTCCGGTATCCTGCGCGAAGGCGTGCACTGTCTGATCGGTAACGGCGTGGTGCTGTCGCCGACGGCGCTGCTGGCCGAGATCGATCGACTGGAAGCGCAGGGAGTCGCGGTGGTGGATCGACTGCGGATCAGCGAGGCTTGTCCGCTGATCCTGCCCTATCACATCGCCTTGGATCAGGCGCGGGAAAAAGCACGCGGTGAGCGGGCGATTGGTACCACCGGCCGCGGTATTGGGCCGGCCTACGAGGACAAGGTATCGCGGCGGGCGGTGCGCTTGGGCGATCTATTCCAGCGCGAGCGTTTCGCCGCCAAGCTCGGCGAGGTGCTGGATTTCCACAACTTCGTGCTGCGGCATTATTTCCAGGCCGAAACAGTCGATTTTCAGCAGGTGCTGGAAGAGACGCTGGCCATGGCCGAACGGCTGCGACCGCTGGCGGCGGATGTAACCGATCTGCTGGACGCGCATCGCCGGCGCGGCGACAACATACTGTTCGAGGGCGCGCAGGGCGCGCTGCTGGATATCGATCACGGGACTTATCCCTATGTCACCTCGTCCAATACCACCGCCGGCGGCGCGGCCACCGGGACCGGATTGGGGCCGCGTTATCTGGATTATGTGCTGGGGATCACCAAAGCCTATGCAACCCGGGTCGGTGGCGGGCCGTTTCCGACCGAACTGTTTGACGAAACCGGCGAGTATCTGGCCGACCGGGGGCACGAATTCGGTTCGACCACCGGCCGTCGGCGGCGCTGTGGCTGGTTCGATGCCGTGGCGTTGCGCCGCTCGATCCTCAGCAACAGCGTGACGGGTCTGTGCGTGACCAAGCTGGACGTGCTGGACGGGCTGGACAGCATTCGGATGTGCGTGGATTATCGCTGTGGGGTGGAACGGCTGGACCATGTGCCCCTGGGTGCCGAAACACTGGCGGCTTGCGAGCCGATCTACGAGGAGATGCCGGGCTGGCGGGATTCGACCTTCGGGGTGCGGCGGTATGAGGACTTGCCGGCCGCCGCTCGGGCTTATCTGCGCCGCATCGAGGAATTGGCCGATGCCCCGATCGACATCATTTCCACCGGCCCGGATCGGGCGGATACCATCGTGTTGCGAGACCCGTTCGCTGGGTGAGGGAGCGGGAAAGCAAAAGGCCCGGTTATCGACCGGGCCTTTTGCAATCTGGTGCCGAAGAGAGGACTTGAACCTCCACTGGGTTACCCCAACTAAGACCTGAACCTAGCGCGTCTACCAGTTCCGCCACTTCGGCTTGAGCGTCGCGCCGGTTACGGCGACAACGGGAGCGCACTATACGGATTGCTTCCCAGCCTGTCAATCGTTTCCGATTCATATTCTTGTAACCATTTCGAAGCGTTCTCATGACTCAAAAAAAACGTAGTTCCTGGCGACAAATGGACCCTTTTCTGGCCCGGGAACAGGAGCAGTATGGCCGTCCCTCTCCCAGCCGCGAGTTCATTTTGCAGTATCTGGAAGAGCGGGGGATGCCGCTGACCTTGGAAGCCTTATGCACCGAATGGGACATGGAGGAAGGCTGGGAAGTCGAAGCCCTGTCCCGTCGCTTGCGGGCCATGGAGCGGGACGGGCAACTGATCCGCAATCGCCGCGAAGGCTACGGGCCGGTCAGCAAGATGAACCTGGTGACCGGGCGGGTGATCGGTCATGCCGAAGGCCACGGATTTCTGATCCCCGACGAAGGCGGCGACAGCCTGTTTCTCTCCCCTCGGCAGATGCGCAAGCTGCTGCACGGTGATCGGGCGGTGGTGCGGGTGATCGGGGTGGATTATCGGGGCCGGCGCGAAGGCGCGGTGGTCGAGGTGCTGGAGCGCAATACCGAGACCGTGGTGGGTCGGTTTTGCGAGGAGCGCGGCGCCTGCTTCGTCATTCCTGACAACAAGCGCATCAATCAGGACATCATCGTGCCGCCCGACGGTCGCGGCGATGCTCAAGCCGGGCAGATCGTCATCGTCGAACTGATCGAACAGCCCAGTGGGCGAACCCGGCCGCTGGGCCGGATCAAGGAGGTGCTGGGCGAACACATGGCGCCGGGGATGGAAGTACGGATCGCCATCGCCAGCCATGGCATCCCGGTGGAATGGCCGGAGACGGCATTGGTCGAAGCGCGCGATTTTGGCGAGGCGGTGCCGGAAGCGGCCAAGCAGGGCCGCTGGGATTTACGGGCGACGCCGCTGGTAACCATCGACGGTGTCACCGCCCGCGATTTCGACGATGCGGTGTACTGCGAGCGGCGAGGCGCCAACTGGCGACTGCTGGTGGCCATCGCCGATGTGTCCTGGTATGTGCGGCCGGGCACGGCACTGGATCAGGAAGCACGCAAGCGCGGCAATTCGGTGTATTTTCCGGACCGGGCCATTCCGATGTTACCTGAGGCGCTATCCAACGGCTTGTGTTCGCTGAATCCCGAGGTGGATCGGTTGTGCATGGTCTGCGAGATGACCTTCAATACCGAGGGCCGCATTGTCCGTTCACGTTTCGCCGAGGCGGTGATGCGCTCCCACGCCCGGCTGACCTACGACACCGTGGCAACCATCGTCGTCGACCGCGATCCGCGAGTCCGCGCCGAATTTGCCAAGGTGGTACCGCACCTGGATCGATTGCACGACTTGCATCAAGTGTTACGGACGGGTCGAGAGCAACGCGGGGCCATGGACTTCGATACCCAGGAAACCGTGATCGAATACGGAGCAGATCGCAAGATCGAACGGATTTTGCCGACCGAGCGCAACGACGCGCATCGTTTGATCGAGGAATGCATGATCTCTGCCAACGTGGCGGCGGCGCGTTTCCTGCAACGCCACAAGATGCTGGGCTTGTACCGGATTCACGAGGGGCCGAGCACGGATCGCCTGAACAAGTTGCGGGCCTTTTTGGGTGAGATGGGGCTGGGTCTGGGTGGCGGCGACAAACCTTCGCCGCTGGACTATACCCGGCTGCTGATTCAGGTTCGCGACCGGGCCGACGCCCATCTGATCCAGACGGTGATGCTGCGTTCCTTGGCTCAGGCGATCTACAACCCAGGCAATGCCGGTCATTTCGGGTTGGCGTTGGAAGCCTACGCCCATTTCACGTCGCCGATCCGCCGCTATCCCGACTTGCAGGTGCATCGCGCCATCCGCCATGTGCTCAACGGCGGCAAGCCGGCCGATTTCCCTTTTACCCATGCCGATCTGATCGGCTTGGGCGAGCATTGCTCGATGACCGAGCGGCGGGCCGACGAGGCGGTACGCGATGCGGTGGAGTGGTTGAAGTGCGAGTTCATGCTGGACAAGATCGGGCAAGTATTCGACGGCATTATCACCGGGGTCACGGGTTTCGGCCTGTTCGTGGAATTGCGCGAGGTATTCGTGGAAGGCTTGGTGCATGTGACTTCCCTGCGCAATGATTATTACCAGTTCGATCCGGTGGGCCACCGTCTGCACGGTGAGCGGTCCGGGCAGGTCTATCGTTTGGGCGATGGCCTGCGGGTGCGGGTGGCGCGGGTCGATCTGGACGAGCGCAAGATCGATTTCGAGCCACTCGAAAGCGAGCGCGGCGAGAAGGCTGAACGCCGAAGCCAGCGGAGCCGTCGCCGGCGCAAGGAATGAAGCCCATGGCCGAGGAACTGATTCATGGCGTGCACGCGGTGGCGGCGGTGCTGAAATACGAGCCGGAGCAGTTGCGTGGCTTGTGGGTGGAGGTACAGCGGCGGGATGCGCGGATACAGGCGCTGCTGGACGAGGCCGCCGATCGAGGGGTGCCGATTCGACCGGTCAATCGGGCTGAATTGGATCGAATGAGCGGCGGTGCGCGCCATCAGGGTATCGTTGCGCGGTTAGCGGTTCAGCAACGAACTCACGACGAGGCGGATTTGCCGACCTTGCTAGCGGCGGCTGGACCGGCGTTGCTGCTGGTGCTGGACGGGGTGCAGGATCCGCACAACCTCGGCGCTTGCCTGCGTGGCGCGGCGGCGGCGGGCGCGCATGCCGTGATCGCGCCCGCTGACCGCGCCGCCGGTTTGAATGCGACGGTGCGCAAGGTAGCCTGCGGCGCGGCGGAGATCATACCGTTCGTTGCGGTGACCAATCTGGCGCGGACGCTGCGCGAGTTGCGGCAACAGGGGCTTTGGATCGTCGGCGCGGCCGGCGAGGCGGATGCCAGCCTGTATGAGGTGGATTTCACCCTGCCGACGGCTATCGTGTTGGGCGCGGAGGAAAAGGGGTTGCGGCGGTTGACCCGCGAGGTTTGCGACCGGCTGGCGCGAATCCCGATGGTCGAGAACGGGGTCGAAAGTTTGAACGTATCGGTGGCGGCGGGGATTTTTCTGTTCGAGGCGCGGCGGCAGCGCGGCGTGAAAAATAATGGATATATTTAAAGCTGTGTCCGGTACAGCTTGAGGTTGAGGTGGAACAATGAGTTTCAAGAATGCGCGTGCAGTTCAAAAATGCAGGGTATTGACATTGGCGATGGGCGTGATCGGGCTTGGCCTTTGGTCCCATTCCAGCATGGCGGAGGCTCCCGCGACCGCTTTTGGTGAGTACGCCGGTAGCGGTTGTCCCTCCAAAGCCAAGGCGAATACCTGTTTGCCCACCAAGGCGAGCGATCATGTCAGCATTCTGCATGACCAGGAAACAGAGGCCAAGATCAATGTAAAGATTGTCTTCGATAAAGGTCATATTTGCGCCCTGGAAGGCGGAGCCGTGTGGTCAGAGGGTTCTTTTATGCTTCATGCGGATGGCCTCGACCCTGAGAAACCTTGTCAACTGCTGTTGCAAATTAAGGGTTCCGAACTGACACTGGAGGATGCGGGAGGGCTTTGTCGCGAAGTCTATTGCGGGGCGCGTGGAACCTTCGAAGGCGCGCGTTTCAAAAAGCGACCATAGCACTCTTGTAACGGAGGTTTGTTCGCAATCGATCATGGTTTGGAAGCAATGACTTTGCCGGGAGAAGAACATCATGCGTGCCAGTGTTAAAAGTCAATTCAGAACGTTCAATGCACCCTTGGAAGGGGTCGTGAAGTACATGTATCTGGATATTAAAGGCTTGGTTACCATTGGAGTCGGCAATCTCATCGATCCGATCAATGCGGCATTGAATCTACCATTTCGTTATAAAAACAAACCGGGCGTCACGAATGCCGGCCAGCCAGCGAGTAGGGCCGATATCGAAGCTGAGTGGAAACTGATCAAAGGTAAACAAGAACTCGCGCAAAAAGGACACCGTGCGTGCGAACCCCTGACCAAACTGGAGCTTGATGATACAGCCATCAATACCCTAATTGATCAACGCCTTATGCAAAACGAAAGTTTTCTTAAGCGTCAAAAGGCATTCAAGGACTTCGATCAGTGGCCAGCCGATGCGCAACTGGGACTATTGAGCATGGCTTGGGCGATGGGACCGGGTTTTTCGGCAAGCTGGCCGAAATTCAGCGCGGCCTGCGAGAAAATGGATTTCGATGCGGCGGCGGAGAATTGTAAGATGAGCGAAGCTGGCAATCCCGGTGTCATTCCACGTAATAGGGCCAACAAGCGCCTGTTCCAAAATGCGGCGGCTGTACTTGCCGGTGAAGGGGATGGTTTTTATAAGCGAGAGATTCTGTACTATCCACAAGTATTGCTGAAACCAGTGATTATCAGCAATTAAATAACTGGTTGGGATCAGGGGTTATGGAATTAAAAAAGACTTTGGCGGATTGCAAGAGCGTCAGGGTACCGCGACGGGTGGTTCAAAGCGCGTCATTTCCAAATATCCCTGACCCTGAAGTTCTCGATCGCTAGCGTGGTCATGTACCGCTACTGCCCCTTCCCAATACCGTACCGTCAGCCGCATTTCCTGGTCGGCGATTTTGGGGGTGACGGTCAGATCCAGTTTCTCGGTCGGCACGCGCAGCCGCCAGCCGGCGGGATAGCGGTCGCCGGTGCGCGGGCTGGTCCACGCACCGAGCGGTTGCAAGTCCACCTCGTTCCAGCGCAGCATGCGCGCCGAGCCATCGGCCGCGACCAGCATGCCTTTGCTGAACGGATCGACGCCGCCATTCTTGCGGCGCAGCCGATAAAACATGACGTCCCGTCCATCGTCGAGTTGCAGCGCGAACCAATCCCAGCCGCTTTGCTCCGGCCCCAGCGCGCTGGTACTCCATTCCCGGTCTAGCCAGCTCGCACCGCTGACAGTGAACATCTGTCCGTTGAGACTGATCGTGCCTCGGGTCGGCAGGCGGGTCAGGGAGTAGTAGTAAGAGGCATTGCCGGGTTCGGCGCTTTTCTGACTCAAGCCCTGTTCTCCTTGCAAGACCAGCGGCTTGGCGGTGTCCAGCAGCAGATCGACGGCGATGTCGTCTTGGTGCGCCCGCACCCGCAGTGGAAACGGCTCGGGTCCGGTGCTCGCCAGCTCCCAATCTTCCAGCCAGACGCGCAGCGGCGCTGCTTGCGCGCCGGCCAGCCCCATTGCGCCCCGGCTGAAGCGCTCGAAAGCCCAATGCCTGTTATCGGTTACGTCGGTCAGCGCGAAATGACCCATGTAGACCTGATTGGTGCGCCAAGCCGAATCCGCAACCGGCGCGGTCGGGGCCAGCGCGATGCGGAATAGAGTCAATTGGTAACCGAATTCCCGGCCGCTGGCATCGGTCAGATTGCCGGTCACGTACCACCATTCATTACGAAATTCCGGGTGTGGGCCGTGGTCGGTGGGGAAGACGAACGGTCGCGGCTGGTAAGCTCGCTGGTAGCCAGCGCTGTCATCGCCACCCAGAGCGGAGCCAACGCTGACGTCGCCGCTCACGTTGTTCTGCGGCTGGGTGTGAGGCCAGAAGTAATAGCCGGTCGCCGTCAGGGCCAGAGCGGCGAACAGGATCGCTAATCCAACTCGCCAAAATCGCCGATTCATGAACCCGAACATCCGTTACTCGCTGCGCAACGCGTCGGCTGGACGGGCGCGGGCCATCCGCCAGATCGGATACAATCCGGCCAGCAACGCGGCGCCGATCGCCAGCGCCAGCGTTTCCAGCAATAACAGCGGGTTCACTTGAAACGGCAGGCTCCAGCCGAAGGCTCGGCGATTGATCACGAAGATCAGCACCGCCGCCAGCAGCAGTCCGGTCGGTAGCGCCAGCAAGCCGGCGGTGGCGCCCATGAACCCCGTCTGTAACGAGACCAGCCCGCCGATTTCTCCCGCCGTCATCCCGGTGGCGCGTAGCACCGCGAATTCCCGCGCCCGCTCCAGTTGCAGGGCCAGCAGCGCGCTCAACACGCCGACCACCGCCACCAGGATTGCCAGCAGCCGCAGCACGTTGGTGATGGTGAAGGTGCGGTCGAAGATGTCCATCGTGATGCCTTGGATGTCGCGGTTGGAGCGGATCAGCAAAGGCTGAATCGGTCCCAGCCGTTCCCGCAGGCGTGTCCGCAGGGTTGTCAGATCCGTGTTCGCCGCCGCGAATACCGCCGCCGAACCGACCGCCGGATCGTGCCAATAGCGTTCATAGCCGGAGCGGTGCAGCAAAATCCGGCCGTGCTCCGAACCGTAGTCCAGAAATACCCCGGCGATGGCGAACGAGTGTGGTCCCTGTCCGGTCGATAGCGTTATCCGATCGCCGGCCGAGATCTGGCGGCGGTAGGCCAGCGGTTCGGAAATCAACACCGCCTCGCCGGTTTGGAATAGTCGCCAGGCGGTGTCCGCGTCGCCAGCGATCAGGTGGTAGCCAGTTTGGGAGGCGGGGGCCAGTTCCACCGTAAGCAGAGTTACGGGGCGGCGCTCCAGTTCGATTTTGAGGGCGCGATAGGTGGAGATGGCCGCCACACCCGGCGTATCCCGCAGCACCGCCAGCGCGGCGGAAGTCAGCACATCCGAGCGGTCGCCACCGTCTTCGACGGCAGGCGAGGCCACATAGAGATCGGCGTTCAGCAGGTCGTCGATCCAGATCGCCACGCCGCCGCGAAAGCTATCCACCATCACTCCGACCCCGACCGTGGTGGAGAAAGCGACCATCAGCGCCGCAACCGCGATGCCGGTGCGGCTCAGATGGCGGGCGACGTCGCGGTTGGCCATCCGCGCCAGCAACCCCAGTCGGGTGGTCAGCGGCCGGCTCAGCCGGACCAGCCCGACCATGGCCGGCGGCGTCAGCAGCGCGCAGCCAAGAATCAACAGGAACAGTCCGGCGAAACCCGCCGTCAGTGAATGGGAAACTATCAGTACCAGGCCACCGCCGGCCATCAACCCCAGGCCGACCAGCAGCAGCCGGGGCAGGGCGGCGCGCCAGCGGGTTTCGAGGTGAGCACGGCTCAGCACCGCGCCCGGTGGCGCGTCGGCGGCTTCCCGCGCCGGCAACCACGCCGCCGCCAGTGTCGCCAGCAGACCGAATGCCGCTCCTTTGATCAGCGACCACGGCTCGATCACCAGCTCGCGGACGCTGAGCGTGAAATACAAGTCGTTGATGCTGCGGGTTACCAGATGCACCAGTCCCGATCCTAGCCACACCCCCAGCACCCCGCCGAGCAGCGTGCCTGCCAGGCCCAGCAGCAGCGCCTCGCCCAGTACGCCGGCGAACAGTTCCCGGCGGCTGACGCCCAAGGCTCGCAACAGGCCCAGCAAGGCGCGGCGCTGCACCA